>VTLG01009720.1_pt1 | contig 20939 bp, 28 predicted proteins | sample 4694571 | NCBI WGS metagenome assembly VTLG01 (sample SAMN12604809, study PRJNA352737) | marine metagenome | biome: ENVO:00000447; feature: ENVO:00000209|ENVO:00000569|ENVO:01000036; material: ENVO:00002151; isolation source: viral sequences binned using virsorter ... | reverse complement strand
AAGTGGACATTGACAAAAGTGGCGTTGACAAAAGTTAGCGTTGACAAAAGTTAGCGTTGACAAAAGTTAGAGTTGACAAAATTACAATTTAGAAAAGTATTCGTATGCAAAGTCACCACACACAACATTTATAATCTTATTAACATTAACGTTACGATATCCCTTTTTGTCCACATCGTACACACAAAGATAGTCATCATGTGTGTCTGTTGTCTTTCCGCTTACCGTATGTTTAGTTACGCCAAGCCTACCGTTAAGCTTACGAATTTCTCCGTTAGCCTTTACAAAAGTAACAGTAAAGAACTTATCGCCTACCTTTGCGGCAAGGTATTCTGCGAAAGTCATTTGGCTTTTGTCAGTATGAGTAATCATCTTTCTCATCCCTTTTTCTCTGTTCAGCTATTTCTTGCGACATCTCTAGCACGACATCCGCCGCATTGTCAACAATCATTTCGGCGTAGTGTTTAGCCCACACATTTTCAAAACCATACTTTCGAGCTATTATGGCTTCTAGTTGTTCTGTAAGAAACGTACACACTTCTAAATCAGTGTCGTTGTACGTATAGAACCCGTCACGTTGTTGTACTACACGCCAATTATTCATCGGTTCTTTACCTTTTCAATGATGCAAGGTTTGTTACCAAAGTCATAACAGTTTAAACAGTCTTTACACTTTTGACCAGTGCAAGGCTGAAACATAAAAGTTTCAAGTATCTCGCTTACAGGTTGTTCTTTTGTAACGTTATTAAATACATAATCAAAATATGGTGGAGCGACAAAGTGTACGTCATCAACAATGGGGTTTGACCACACTAGAATTAAATTGTCGGGAAAAGGTATTTTTATTTTGGCTAGATCACGCTTAACTAAGTTCACAATATCTTTACGCTTTGTCCACAATGCAAACCTACAGTTTGGGTTGTGTCTAGCAATTAGTATATAGTTTTCAAAGTGTGTGCGATTGATAAGCTCACCATGAGCATTAAAACGAAAATAAGCCGCGTTAATAAAAGGTATACAATCTTTATCTAAGGGCTTAGACAGTAGGTCGCTATTGCGCTGCAATGCATTTTCTAGATTACTGCCAAAGCGTTTACTTTCAAGAGTAGCGAAACTATAACACTTTTTACAAATAACGTCAGAACGTTTTGTATTGTGCATGTCTTGGCAAAATTCATTAGTAAGAGTGTTTACACTAATTGCTTGAAAATCTTGCAGCTTACCATTTAGATTGCTGATGTGTACTTTTTGCATATCTTGCATTTCATTTTCCATTTTAGTTCGTGTGAGTTCTTTATAAATTACTCGTCACAGCTTGTCAAGCACTTTCTTTGTAGACAATGATCACTCCATATTAACGCCAAAGTCCTTAATGTCTCCAAAACCTTTAGGTATCTGATCTTTTGTATACAGTGGAGATTGTGATCGGTAGTTACACTGATTGCAGGTAAACTTTACGCCATTGTCTACAAAAGTCAGATCGCGTATTTTGCTTGAGGGTAAGTATGATTGACAAAATTTGCAATTGACAAAAAAGGCATGTTCCGGGCTAGTCATGGTTGACAAAATTCCTTTTTAAGTTGACAAAGTTTATTGTTTACCTCTGACATTTCGTGCATTATTTTTGCTTCTAACATAATCGAGGGTACAACAAAGTGTATACACCCTGACAAAAGTAGTAAGGCTGACAAAATTACCAGTACAGCATATTGACATTTATTCATTCTGACAAATCGTCCGACACAGCTTCTAGATCTTCAAGCCTTTTCTCTATTTTGTATTTTTCATACCTGTCTACAACTGACGAAATAATTGACGCGCCAGTTGTAATTACCATACACCCCGATGACAAAAGTAGTACAGTTAACAAAATTATTAAAACAGTGCATTGACGTTTAGGCATTATTCACAAACTCAACATCCTGTTCTTCGCTTTCTATTCCCCACTCTACATAAGTTCTGATTACTTCTGACACACTTGCTCCTTCAAATTCAGCTTTTTTTACAATATGGTTAAACGTGTCTTGTTCGAACCCGCAGACAATTCTACGCATTCTACGTTTTCCTTCGATGTGTCCTTTGACCATCAGTCTATGGCTCCTTTGGAAAGTGATGATAATTGGTATAAAGATTGTCGTATTGTTCGTAGAGAGTGTCAAGACTAGTCTTACAGCTTGTCATAAAGTAGTATGTCCATGCCATTATAATGAGAGCTATTAAACATGGAATACACAACAATATAATTCTGAACCACATAGTCAGTCCTCTATAGTAAATTCAAACGTTACAGGGCCATCGGCTTTCTGTACAAAGTCTACAAGTTCTTTCTGTCCTTTTGTAAGAACATCCATAACAACCCAGATCATTGGGTCATGCCCATTGTCACATTGGTCTAACCACTCTGAAAAATCTGGATCATACCAAGAATATTTATGTTGCTCCCAAACGTTAAAGTTACCGTCTGCACGTTCCACAATTTCTGTTTTCATAGTCCGTTTCTTTCCTGTCGATACAAGTCAAGATATTTACGATGTTGGTGGTAGAAAAAGCTTGCGACCTTTCCTACTTTTCGAGACATAAGCAGATTAAAATGGAAAAGTAAATAGAAAAATTTAATTTTTATCATCGGTTATCCTTGCAATCACAGTCATGGTTACGATCTGGTTGACGATATCTCTAAATTCGCTTTGAGTATATTTTTGAATATTGATTTCCTTTATTAAATCACTCATTCGAAGTACATCAGATAAAAGTATATTTTTTTTCCACATATCTCTTTTTCCAGTTGACCTACTTGAACCCATAGAGTAGACTATATCACCTAACCTTGTCAACAGAAAAAATCAGTTGGAAAAACAATGGGTTATCGAAGAGTACAAAAAGACTTGCAACGGCAAAAGAAACACCGTAGCCTGACAGCAGCAAGTCTTGCTGATCCTATGTTTCGCAAGCGTGTTGTTGAGCCTGAAAAAGCAAAACACAAACGTAGACGATTGACAAAAGATCAAATTGACAAAATGTACAACGAAACTAAACAGGATGTGTAAAGAATGAACATCTTTTATCTGGATACAAATCCCGTTACTGCCGCCGAATATCACTGCGACAAGCATGTGGTAAAAATGATTTTAGAATCATCACAAATGTTGTCTACAGCGCACAGAATACTTAGCGGTGAAGAATATTGTAATGATCGTGGTTTGTATAAAAAAGCTTATCAAAACCACCCTAGTACACAATGGGCAAGAGAATGCTATACACAGTATAGATGGTTGTTTAATCTGTATGAAAGTTTATTGTCTCAGTACACAAAACGTTACAAGAAAATACATGCTTGTGAACGTTTACGTACCGAGCTAGAATTGTGTCCTACAAACATAGACACTAAACCTTTTGAACAGCCTCCTCAATGTATGCCTGATGAATACAAAATAAACGGCAACTCCGTAGAGGCATACAGAAATTATTATAAGGGTGACAAAAGCAACATTGCTAAATGGATGTACAGTGACAAACCGTACTGGTGGGAAGTGTCTTAATGAAAATATACACAACTGACACAGACTTTGACATACTGCATAACGTTGCTGACAAAGCGCGAAAGAATGCAAAAGAAATAAAAGTACCTCGTCAATCTTTATTAAATGTTCTTATGGATCATGCAAATTTTATAGGCACGATTGAAAATCTTGGAGAAACTGTGGAGTACCCCAAAGATGACAAAAAGTAATATTACCGCCATGAAAATAAATTCTAAAATGAGAGATACAGCTTCAGAACAATCAAAAGAAATGGGAGTACTGAAACACTCTATAGCAAAAGGTAAAGGAAATATGTATGGGTTTCTAGGAGAAGCTTTGTTTAAAAAGTATGCTTCTCCTTTTTATAAAGTAGAAACCCATAACACCTATGATTATGATTTTGTATTAGATGAAAAAATTCGTGTTGACGTAAAAACAAAATCTACCAGCACTACTCCTAAAGGACAATACGACTGTAGTGTAGCTGCATACAATACAAAACAAAAGTGTGACGCTTACGTATTTTGTAGAGTTATGCACAGTTTTGACAGAGGTTTTATACTCGGAGGTATACTTAAAGAAGATTTCTTTGATAAAGCACAGTTCTGGAAAAAAGGAACAATAGACCCTTCAAACGGTTATCAAGTAAAAGCAGATTGTTATAATATAAAAATAGATGAACTGCATACTTTAAAGGAGCTTATGGAAGAATGTATGAAAAACAGCTAGAATTTCCCTTTATGAAAAGAGAAAGTGACTACGAAGTAACCATAAAGTACAAGGGTTTTACATATCGTGGTTATAAAAGGTTGCATTTAAAAGAGAAATCAGGTTTATGGAGAATTTCGTATATCCACACACTCACCGGGCCTAACGAGGAAGAGGTTTCTTATATAAAAAAAGATGGACAAGACGGGTACGAAAGTGCTAAAGACTTTCAAGAGTACGTAGACATGATACTGGAAGTAGCAGCACCTATATAACCATCGTCATTACTAGGACGTTTTTAAAAAGGACTGTCAGATGACACGGTATGTAATTGATATTGAAGCAGATAGCTTAGACCCTACTCACATCTGGGTTGTGTGCCTTTGTGACATCGACGCGCCGAAAAGAGAAATTCTTTCTTTTAGAGACGCTGCGTCTTTTATAGAAAAGGTGGATTTAGACAATGATATTTTTATTGCACACAATGGTATTGAATTTGATTTCCCTGTTATCAAGAAAATTTGGCAACTGGATATTCAGAATAAAGTGGACACTGTTGTCCTATCCAGACTTTTTCATCCTGACCGTGTTGGGGGTCATAGTCTTGACGCTTGGGGTGAACGTCTTGGCTATTCTAAAATAAGTTTTGACAAGTTTGAAGAGTACTCGGAAGAGATGGAAACGTACTGCCGTCAGGATGTACTCATTACAGTCAAACTGTATGAGCATCTGTTAGAAGAAGGAATGGATTTTTCACAACAATGTATAGAGTTAGAACATGATATCGCTGACATTATTTCACGCCAATCACGCTACGGGTTCTACCTTGACCAGAAAAAAGCGGTCGATCTTCTGTTCGAGACGCAATCTAAAGCAGATACGATTAAGGGCAATATTAAAAAATATTTTTCACCAAAAGTAAAAGTGCTTCGAACTGATCTTCCTAAGTACACAAAGAATGGTGGCATATCTAAGGTGGGTCTGAAGCAGTTTTGCTATGGAGATATAGCTGGGCCATTCTGGTCTATAGAGTTTGAAGAGTTTAATCCTGCATCACACAAACAGGTTGTAGAGCGTATGAATGAAGCTGGCTGGAAACCTGTAGAGTTCACACCGAAAGGCGCACCGAAAGTATGTGAGGCTAATCTAGCAACTCTTCCAGAGACTGCTCCCAAACCAGCTAAAAAGTTATCAGAGTGGAAGATGCTTGAAACACGCTGGAAGACTGTAGAATCTTGGCTTAACGCTCTGGGTGATGATGGTCGTGTACATGGTAAGGTATTTAGTCTTGGTGCCGTGACTGGCCGTATGACACATGCTGATCCCAACATGGCTAATATTGTCGCTGTCTACAAACCTTACGGACAGCAAAGCCGAGAATGCTGGACTGTACCCAATGACAACTATCGTATCTGTGGTATGGACGCGCAGGGCTTGGAGCTTCGTATGCTTGCTCACTATATGCAAGACGACGCTTATGCTGAAGAGGTTGTAAACGGTGATCCACACACTGTCACTATGCAAGCTTTGGACATAGATGACAGGTCGCTGGCAAAGACATTTATCTACGCATTTTTATATGGTGCCAGTCCTCAAAAGCTAGGTTCCATACTTAATCTCAGTCAGTCTCAGGGTGGCGTAATACGTCAAAGGTTTCTTAACAATATGCCTAGCCTACAGAACCTTATAAGCCGCGTAGAGCAAGTGTCCGGTCGAGGGTATATTCGAGGTATCGACGGTCGTAGGCTGTACGTACGGCACTCTCACGCGGCTTTAAACACCCTTCTACAGGGTGCTGGTGCTATTCTCTGTAAACAGTGGTCTATTTGTATGGATAAATCGATACAAAAAGAGGCTTTAAAGGCTAAATTGGTAAACACTATACACGATGAACTTCAATTCGAAGCTCACAAAGAAGATGTAGAGCGAGTTGCAGAACTGGCACAGTCCTCAATTCGCGAAGCAGGGCATCTGCTAAAACTACGTGTTCAGATGGATGCTCAATCGAAGATCGGATTTTCTTGGGCCGACACGCATTAAAGGGGTTGACACGGGAAATCGGGTCTGTTAAGGTTAACTTATCAATCACTATCAAGAAGGAAGGAATATCCATGATTGTATATGGTACTGCTTTTTATCCTAATCTGTTTCAACCGAACCAGATGTCCAACAAGTTTGAAATGAACATTGGCCAGTTGGACAAAGACGCTATTCGTGATCTTAAAGGCGCAGGTCTTGACGTAAAAACTGGAGAGGGCAACAAGGAAGAGCATGGTAATTTTATCACTGCTAAGTCTGGTCGCCCTATTAAAGTTGTAGACGCTGCTGGTAACCCGTGGGACGAGTCTCGCGCTATCGGCAACGGAAGTTTGGTAAAAGCTTCTGTAAATCCTTACGAGTGGAATTACAGAGGTAAGGCAGGTATTAGTGCCGGTTTAAATTCGGTCATGGTTCTCAAGTGGGTCGAGTACGCTGGTACTGACGAACTTGAGCCGGAACCGGATTTTATAAACGGTGGAGATGAGTTAGACTAGAAATAGTCTATATTGGGAGCAGAGTAACCGTCTCTGTGGTATCTAGTGTGAGGGAAAGGGTGCTAGGTACATTTTATAAAGGAATTATATATGGTATGTAGAGATCAAATTATACATTCATCAAAAGAGTTTTGGAATAGAAAAGTAGATAAATATATTTTTTTATATGAAGCAGAATACATAAGCCGAGATGATTTTAAACGCTTTATGAAAAATATGGGATTTGAAGAAGATACTTTGGAAAAACTTATAATGGAAGATGAAGTAATATGAACACAACAGAAAAGAATATTTATTCTCTCGTACCAGACATACGCCATGTCATAACAAATGGCAAAGACTCTATCAATTCAGATAATTTAAAAAAGTTTACAGCATCGCTTACCAAAGAGGCGGTGCGTTTTCTCGATCCGAAAGAACGTACTCGAAAGTCCTATCTTCGTATGTCCAACATAGGACGAGAAGATCGTAAGCTTTGGTACGAAATGAACTCCAAGCCTGTACAACATCCACCGGAGTTACTTTTAAAATTCTTTTATGGAAATATTGTAGAAGCTTTACTTTTATTTCTTGTCGCAGAAGCAGGACACACTGTAGAGGATGAGCAAAAAGAAGTCGAGTTAAACGGCATCAAAGGACACATCGATGCTAAGATTGATGGCTGTATCATAGATGTTAAATCTGCATCGAACAAAGGTTTTAAAAAGTTTAAACAAGGTACGCTTTTTGAAGAGGACGCTTTTGGATACGTTGGGCAGATCTCGGGATACATGGAAGCTGAAGACTGTGACGAAGGTGGTTTTCTTGCCTACGATAAAAGCAGTGGGGATATGGCTCTGCTTATGATAGATGAGCTTACCAAGATCGACGCATCGGCTCGTATCGATCATCTGAAGAAAGTTATGAAGCTTGACAGTGCGCCAGAAAGATGCTATGATCCCGTACCAATGGGTACAAGTGGTAATTATATTATTGATTTTCCTTGTCGCTATTGTGATTTTAAACTTGACTGTTGGAAAGATACAAACAAAGGCAAAGGATTGCGTAAGTTTAAGTATTCTAATGGAATTAAATATTTTACAAAGATTGTTGTTGAACCTAAAGTAGAGGAGTTATTTTAAAGTTGAATAATGCGAAATATGTCCAGACACACCAACCCTGCGATGACTGCGGTTCTAGCGATGCCCTTTCTGTTTATGTGGATGGGGGTACTCATTGCTTTTCCTGTAATACTACTCGTAAAGGAGAAAATATCGTGCCGTTTGACAACAATGTTGAACTCTCTCAAGGCTATTCAGACGCAATAAAGGACAGAGGTATTCGAAAGGATGTCTGTTTTCGCTACGGCGTAACGCTGTCTAACGATGGTAAACATATTTATCCATACTTTAGTAAAAGCAATTCACACGTTGCAAACAAAATAAGAAATAGTAATAAACAGTTTTTTACAGAGGGCAATATGACCGACTCTGTTTTGTTTGGTCAACAGATCTTTGGCAATGGTGGTAAATACGTTACCTTAGTCGAGGGTGAACTTGATGCTATGTCTGTCTATCAGATGTTTGACAGTCAGTGGCCCGTTGTATCTATAAGGTCAGGCGCACAGTCTGTAGAAAAAGACATTAACGACAACTATGATTTTCTTAACCAGTTTGATAACATTCGAATTTGTTTTGATAACGATGAAGTAGGGCAAGCTGCGGCTCGTAAAGCTTCAGAGCTACTGGCTCCGAAATCTTCTGTTATTAACATGAGATACAAAGATCCTAATGAGTATCTGCAAAAAAATGCAGTAGCTGAATTTAAACAGGACTGGTGGAACGCTACAACGTACACTCCTGAAGGCATAGTTTCTGGCACAGACCTGTGGGATGAACTGAACAAAGGTCCGGAAAAGTCTATTGCAACCTACCCTTACGCTGGAATGAACAAGTACACGTACGGAATGAGACCGGGAGAGCTTGTTACAGTCTGTGCAGGTACAGGAATTGGAAAGAGTGGCTTTCTAAGAGAACTTATCTATCATGTATTTAGTTCTACAGAGGAAAATCTAGGATTAATGTTTCTTGAAGAGTCTGTAAAGACTACTGCAAAAGCTTTGATGGGAATACATGGAAGTAAGCCTTATCACCTTCCTGACACAGAATATAATGCTGAAGAGTACCGTAAAGCCTTTGAGGACACTGTAGGCAGTGGGCGTATATTCTTCTTTGATCATTTTGGTAGTAACTCTATACAAAATATCATTGGACGTATTCGCTACATGGCAAAGGTTCTTAAGTGCAAGTACATTGTACTCGACCACATAAGTATTCTAGTCAGTTCGCAAGAGCATGGTTTTGATGAGAGACGTACAATTGATGAGTGTATGACTAAGTTACGTACACTTGTACAGGAGCTAGGTATCTGCATGATCATAGCGTCTCACCTACGTAGAGTATCAGATGGTTCGCATGAGGAAGGTAAGGAGCTATCTCTTAACCATCTGCGCGGCTCACATTCAATAGGTCAACTAAGTGACCTTGTTCTAGGCTTGGAACGCAACGGACAGGCTGACTGTCCAGTAGAGCGTAACACGACTAAGGTACGTGTGATCAAGAACCGATTTAGCGGTATGACTGGTTTGTGCAGTACGCTGTTCTTTGACAGCAAAACAAACCGTCTTCGCGAAGTAATGTCACACAACAATGAGCTAGTCTGATGCCTTTGCTTATGCAACAGATACTGTCTACACAGGACGTAGATATAAATAAAGGCACGTACTACGTCTTTCTAGACAACGATAAAAGACAACCAGTAAGTCAGGGCGCAGTCTTTCTTGCTAAACATGATAGAGGCATAGGACTACGTATTAAAAAGGCACCCGGAGATGAAGCAGGTGCTTACTGGACTGATGATGAGTTTAATGTTAATCGAGAAAAAGTAAAAAATGATATAGGAATGGTAGAAAACCTATTGCGCGATAATAAAGTAGTTGTTATAATTAAGTCAGACCTAGACGAATGTCGAGAGGATCGCTTTCTAGAACTTTGCCCACGTTCCTACAAGTACTTTCGTAACAGTCTTGCAAAATGTTTAAGGATATATGGAACATGAAAGACATACCTGATCATAAATTTAGATCGCGATTTGAAAGAAGGTTTGCAGCAGATCTTAAAGAACGGAGAGTACCTTTTGAATACGAAGAATACAAGTTTTCCTACCAACCTAAAATTAAGACTTATACTCCTGATTTTTTTCTGCCTGAGTTTGATTTATTTATTGAGACAAAAGGATTTTTTAATGCTGCTGATCGAGTAAAACATTTGTTAATTCAACAGCAACATCCGGATATTGATTTAAGGTTTGTTTTTATGAACCCATTTACTAAGATTAACCGTAAGTCCTCTACAACTTACGCTTCTTGGTGTCAGGAACACGGTTTTAGATTTGCAGAAGAAAGGATACCGAAAGAATGGATAAAAGCGAGTTCGAGGAAGAAACTAAAGACCTGAAACCCGGAAGAGTATACATAGTGTTACAAGACTCCGAAACAAAAGAAGACTTCGAAGAACACGGGTTTTTTAAAGTTATGATATTTGATACAACAGATAGTGAAAATTCAGCAGATGCAGACATTCAAAATAAATCTACATCTTTTGTTGTAGCAAACGGATTATTTTCTATTTTAGCTAACTCACCTATGTACGTTTTTGATGAGGGAGTTGAAATGATAATGAAAAACTACTACGAGAACCTGTCCGAAAACTCATCAGAAGACAACCTTGTAAACTTTATGGAGTATAAAAAGAAGCCTAATGGAAGACCTAATTAACCATCCTCAACATTATAATATGAACTCTTTAGAGGCTATTGATATTATCTCTGCCTCTATGACTGAACAGGAGTTTGCCGGATATTTAAAAGGAAATATTTTGAAATACATTATTCGTTATAAACACAAAGGAAACCCAGAGGCTGATTTAAAGAAGGCTGGCTGGTATCTTAACAAACTGATCGAAGAGGTAGAAGATGACATCAGATGAAATAACTTTGCCAACCAACTATCAATCCTTTATTCATATGTCTCGTTATTCACGTTGGCTGGATGAAGAACAACGTAGAGAAACTTGGGAAGAAACTGTAGACAGATTTCTAATGTTTATGAAAGAACATCTGTTGGACAATTATAAATACAATGTAAGTAATAAAGTATATACTGAGTTGCGTGACGGTATGCTTAATCTACAAGTTTTAGGTTCTATGAGAGCTTTAATGACTGCTGGTCCTGCGCTGAAGCGTGAAAACGTAGCTGGGTACAACTGTTCTTATCTTCCTATAGACGCTCCTCGTTCCTTTGATGAGGCTCTGTACGTGCTTATGAACGGTACAGGCGTAGGCTTTAGTGTCGAGGAACAATACACTGAGAAGCTTCCTACTATTCCTGATGTAGAGTTTGAAGAGACAGAAGATCTTATTTCCGTAGCTGACTCAAAAGAGGGCTGGGCAAGAGGACTACGTGACCTTATTTCTTTTTTGTATACCAACCGTGTTCCTAAGATTGATCTGTCAAAGATACGCCCCGCTGGTGAGCGTCTTAAAACATTTGGTGGACGCGCTTCTGGTCCGGAGCCATTGGAAGAGTTATTTATTTTTGTTACACAAACATTTCGTAAAGCACAGGGACGAAAGCTCACGTCGATTGAGTGCCATGATATCATGTGTAAGATTGGTCAGGTTGTAGTAGTAGGCGGTGTGCGTAGATCCGCTCTTATTTCTTTGTCCAACCTTAACGATGAACGTATGCGTATGGCAAAGAATGGTGAGTGGTGGGTAGATAATCAACAACGCGCACTTGCCAACAACTCTGTATGCTATACAGAAAAGCCTGACATCGGCATCTTTATGAAAGAATGGTTATCTTTGTACGAAAGTAAAAGTGGAGAACGTGGCATCTTTAATCGTGTTTCCGCGCAGCAAAAAGCCGCCTCGAATGGGCGGCGTGACGGTAACATAGACTTTGGAACAAACCCATGTTGTGAGATTATATTACAACCGTATCAGTTCTGTAATCTTTCAGAGGTTATCTGTCGTGCAGAGGATACGCTTGATACACTCCGAGAAAAGGTTCGACTAGCTACTATTCTAGGAACGTTTCAAGCCACACTAACTAATTTTAATTATCTTCGTAAACGATGGAAAGACACTACGGAAAAAGAACGGCTGTTGGGTGTGTCTCTTACAGGTATTATGGACTGTCCTGTTGTGTACAATGCAAGTGAGGGTACTCTTCAAGAGCTTCGCAACGTAGCTGTCAAGACCAACAAGAAGCTTTGTGAAGAGATTGGAATAGAACAGAGCGCAGCAGTTACGTGTGTAAAGCCGTCCGGTACTGTGTCGCAGCTTGTAGACGCTGCTTCCGGTATACACGCTCGACATAATCCGTACTACATTCGTACGGTACGAGGTGATAATAAAGATCCTTTAACAATGTTTATGAGAGAAAAAGAAATACCTAACGAACCAGACTTTACAGCGCCTGAAAGCGTTACGGTATTTTCGTTTCCTATGAAAAGCCCAGAAGGTGCAATATGCCGCCACGACATGACGGCAATCGAACAGCTAGAGCTTTGGCACAAGATTGCAGAGAACTATTGTGAACACAAACCATCCGTAACGATATCTGTCAAAGAGCATGAATGGCTAGAGGTAGGTACATGGTGTTGGAATAACTTTGACGCCTTGTCAGGTATTTCCTTTTTACCATTCTCTGATCATTCTTATAAACAAGCTCCCTATCAAGATATAGGCCAAACAACATACGAAGCAGCGTTAAGTAAGATGCCTCCTGACATTGATTGGACAGAGTTACAGATGTTTGAAAGAGGCGATACGACTAGTGGCTCACAAGAGCTTGCCTGTACGGGCGGTGTCTGTGAAATTGTGGACATCGGAGCATGAAGCAGTCAGTTATCTCTCAAGTTAACGTAGCTCTAAGAGAAGACGGGAACATTGCAATTTCGTACAACAATGTTCCCGTTGGTGACTTGGAAAATTTATTTGAAACGGAGTATCCGGAGTATCCTTATTTATCTACCTTAAAAAATTATATGAAAGATTTAGATGTTATTACACAAGATTACTTAAACGCTATAGATAATTTAGGCATATCCGATTAACTTTTTTTACTGTTCTGTGCGGATACATACGCTCTAGCTTTACCCATTGCACGATTACCAAACCAAAACGCTATGATCGCACTGAAGATTGCTGCCGTCTCGTTGTCCCATGCCATTTGTATTGCTAACGTCCAATCCAAGTTTTGGGTAGCAATCATGGCATAGATAAGTGTGCCTTTGACAGAAGCAAACATTAAGAAGAAAAGGTAAGTAATGACAGGGCGCACAGAACCCCGCAGACTATTGATAAAAGGTCCAGAGTCGATGGTTCGATCATGTTCGTAAAGGCTCTTTGTTTCTTGTATTTCAGCTTCCGCATCAATTTCCTGAATACGTAATTCTGAAAGTTGTGAAGCGTATTTCGCTTTTGCCTCAAGCATTCGTAGCTCTTGCTCGTTTGCTTGTTTTTGTTTGAAGTACCCTAAAACTTCAGGTACAATAGAAGTACCAAAACCGATAAGTGTTCCGATAAGAGATATCATTTCTTTTTACTCATCCACGCAGACATGCCCATATAAGCGCCTACCACGCTTGCCATGCCTATGTAGAATAAGCCAAAGAGATCTGACAATGCTTTGATGCGACCATCTGGAAAGATAGGCAGAAATAGCAAGGCTGTAAAAATAATCATTACAATCATAGCGGTCCAAGCCATCTGTCTTTGAGAGTCTGTTTTCTCAACCTCCGAAATAGTTTTTATTTCTTCTACAGTAACGCTGCCGTCACCATCAACATCAAACTCATTGTACATATCTTACTTCTCCCTTAGTGTACTTTTTCTCTCATCTTATTAAATAGATCCCACAAGCTTGTTATTTGCTTGTTTGCTACATCTTGCTCCGCTCTGAGTTGAACAAGTCTTTCTTGTTGATTTTGTGTCCAATCGATGTTTTTATCCAACTCTTTTCGTAGAATACAAACATCTTTTTGTAGTTCTGAAATTTGTTCTCTGCTTCTTGTCGCCCACACAATTAAAAACCCTATAAACATTATTTGATGCCAATGTGTAGATAACATATCAAGCATGTTATGTTTACTCCTTCCTGTTACATATTATTAATCTGGTAATTCCTCCGTTATATCAGTAAACTTTCCTGTAGTTTTATCATAAGATCGCCCTACTTGTATGGCATTTTCGGGTGGGCGATAAAAAGTAGAATAAAGATCAACCTTTTGCTCTTCCACTACAGGAGCTTCTTCTTTAAGCAAACGTTTTGTTTCTCTTGCTTCTTCTGCAAAAAAGTTCATTAGAGCATCTTGCTGATTGAATGTCATTTTACCACCAAACTGCGCTACGCGCACAGTCATGTCACGAATAAAATCTTTCACATCTCTTGGTTTAAATAATCCTCTTGCATAAATATCTTGAAAAATTTTAGTTGTATCTGGCTTTGAAAGAATATCTTTAATAATTCCTGCTTGCATAAGTCTATAATTAATTACTATATTTTCCATACCGATGTATGTAGGAGAAACTACTCTTTTTCCAAAACTATTATAGATACGACCTATAGCCATTGCAGTAGTGTAAGGCGTAGGTATGTCTTTTATACTTTGTTTTAAACCAAAAGTAGTTAAAGCAGTTCCAAACTGTAAAAGAGCGTCTAAAGCATCTAAATGAGCTTTACCTTCATTTGAAATTACTCCGTTTTTATCTTTATAGGTTAGTTCAAGAAGGTCTCTATTTTCCTTCCACCACTTTTGAGCAGATACAGGATCAAACGTGTTGTTAAGATTAATCCGATATCCCAAGCTCAATTGAGCGTCAGATAGACCCTGCTCTCTTAACTGTCTACGTACGCCTTGATCTCCTGCTTTTAACATCTGTCTTATTCTACGAGGACTTGTATTATTTGCATTTGCAACTTGTAGAATAGCCTCTCTTGTATCCTTACCACTACGTCCGGGGATGTAGGATAGATTATCTACAGGTGAAGATTTCTCTATAAAAGGAAAAGAAATGTTTCCAAAGTTATCAAAAATCATAGTACGAGAAGATACTTTTAAACGTTCAAACTCTTCTGGGCTTAATGCACCCTGTTTGACTTTAGCTTGAGCATCTTGTAAAGCTACAAAAAGTGCGCTCTCACCTCCTGCTACTTCTGGACCAGACATTTCCCTTAAATTTATTTTAAAGTCCTCACTATAAATAATTTCTTCTATCATTTTTTGCTGTTTAGGAGTTGCTGTTTGAAAACTATCAGATTTTCTTAAAGTATTATAAAAATAATCTTGTGCATTGAAGTTAATTGAACCTCCTCCTCTTAAAAGAAGATTAGCCTGATAGTCTCCTAAACTTTTTAATCCTTCCTTAATGATAATACCATATTCTTGTAGTCCTTGACCTCCTCCCAAGTTTTTTATAGCTGAAGCCTCAAAAGCTTCTAACTTCATCGCATCAGCTTTGTTTATTACAGCATATATTGCCTGAGTAACTCTTTCTTTATCAGCATCATTAGCAGCAAGTTTTACAGAATTATACTCAGCATACCCTTTTACAGTTTTTAAAAATTTACCATAACCTGCTTTTTCTAAAATAGGTGCAAAGTAAAGCAGCGAATCTCCAAGAACTTCATTAATAGAATTAGGATTAGGGCTGTTAAAATTATCTACCATTCGAGTAGCAAAAGAGTACACCAATTCTTCAACAGGGTCGGCCATTACTTGTATTCCGTTTTCATCTAAAAGCGGAGTCGTACCATCGTCCTCAAATACTGGATATCTTTTGTATTTTCCAGTAGAAGAATCTAAAAAAACTTGATCAAATTCTCTTGCGACAGTTTCAAAATCGTTACTATCCATACCCTCTTTGTGAAATAATTCAAAAAGTCTATGCCCAGAAACGCGCTGTCTTCCATCTACATTTACGTTGTCATATTTTGAAAAAGGACTTGCGTCTTCAAGATACATTTTAAATTGTTGTCGATAATGTTGTCTTGCTTTTTCGTAGTCTTCTAAAAATCTTTCAGTTAAAGGTGTCCCGTCAAATGCGTTATCTAGTTCAGAAATTCTTTGAGTTGTTTCTCGGTAATTGTCAAACTGTCCTGCGTCCCATTCTGCTTTCTGTTTTTTAGCCATTGCAGAACGTATATCCATAAAAGCTTCTATACTTACATTTGCAGGAAGCGGAACTTCATCTGCCAAACTAAGAAGAGCCACATTAATTCCTTCTTCAATATTTTTATTTCCGGTTAAAGCTATAAGGTCTGCGTTATTTGTTATTCGTTCAAAAATATTTCTTTTTTCTTCAGGTGTTTTCTCTAAACCTTCCACCATAATTTCTAAATTTTTCTGAAACTCTCCATTATAATATTCTTCAGTGGGATTTTGAGGAATATTAAAGTCTTGTTTTAAAGACCTAAAACCTATTTCTCTTTGTAGTCTATTAGAAGTAACTCTATCTAATTGAGAAAAATTCGTAATAAAATTATCTAAAGTACGAGGAAGTTCTTCCAAATAAGGTTTAGGTAAGTTTGTTAGAAAACTATCAACGCTTAGTTTTAACTCTGCATATTCTGGATTAGCTCGTATCTCTTTAAAGAATTTTGAAGCTTCATCCTGTCTTTCCCTAAAAGCTTCTATAAGCATAGTTCTTTGTGATCTACTATGCCTAGCCGCAGCTACCGAATTACCCACTTGATCGTACTGCGATAGTCTTTGCATTTCGTCCTTGTATTCTTCTAACTCTTCTAGTCGTTTATTTGAGGGATTATTTGCAAGTTGTTTTAATTGCAATACTCTTTCTTGACTATATCCTAAATCTTTTTTAGCAACTCCCTGATTTACAATTGCAAGAAAATCCGTTAAAAACTCAGACTCTTTAGCATCTGAACCTCTAATTTCTTTCAGAACTTCTTGTAATTTAGAAGTTTGTGAAGCTAACATCTGATGATACTTTTCAGCTTCTGACAGATAATTTCCATTAATTACTCTTCCTCCGACTGCTGAAAATTCTGCTTGGTTTACAAGAGCGTTACGCATAGCTTGTAAAGCTGCAAAACCCGTCATTTGCTCTAAAAGTAAAGGAAATTTTTCCATAGCTTTTGGGGCTACAGAAGATAATCTATCCATTAATTGATGAACAGTATCTATCATATTTTGAAACTGTTCTGAATCTTGTGATTCTAAAACATTCTTTCTAAACATAGCTCCAAATTCTAAAGTACGCTTGTTGTATTTAGAATCAAGCAATGTATCTATAAGATAAAAACGGTGAGGGCGTCCTTTGTTATCTAAAACACCATCTACGATGTATTTATCAAGAAGTTTTTTAGCTCCTGTTGCATCACCCTTTTCTTCTAATTCTCTTACTGCTTTTTTTGCAGCATTACCCATATATAATGATTCACGTGTAGCTTCGGTAATGTCATTGTTTGTCATACCGTTCATACGAAGAAAGGTCTTTCGATACCCATTCATATGTTTTGCTTCTGAATTTTTAAAGAAGTCAATGTTTCTTTTTCGATATTCTCTGAAAGAAGAGCTTAAAACAGCCGCAAAATTATCAAAAGCGTAAAACCTACCAGAAGTCGCTCCTACACGCAGCCACGTCGCTCCTGTATTTGCAGTAAAGGCTCCAAAAAGAGACGCAAACATTGATACAGCTTCGCTAGATTGCATCTGATCAAATACAGAATAAAGAGCAGCGGCCCCTGCTCCTGCTATAAAATCTCTTCTCATGTTTAAAGCTTTTTTACGCGCTCTATCGGTAGGCATACCTCTGTCTTCAAATGCTTTAATTCGTTTTTTTAAAGCCGAATCGTTATAGATGAGTTGGTTTGGCATGTCCGGAAAAATCTTTTTTCCAAGATCAAGATCGTAAAATTCTCTAAAAGGTAAAGTTCTCCATGTTTCTCCAACTCCTATTTTTTTAGCAAGGTGTGCCGCTAAAAAAGTATTGCGTGTATATTTGTTAAGTAATCTTCCTCCTCTAACAGCCGTTCCACCTCCAGCTAATGGAGCAAACAAACCAAATACAGCTAGACCAGTATTAATAGCGTCCATGTCTCTTTCAGGTACAGCAATAGGATTACGAACACTATGCCAAAATTGGTTAAATGTTTCATCGTCTCGTATAGGAAGAACCGCTCTTGCTGATCTTTTTAAATATTCATTTATAATTTTAATAGATTTTTGGGCCTTCTCGCTTCCCGCCATATAATGAAATTTAGTAAATACTGTTGTTTCAGTATCACTATCTTTTCCAAGTAAATTTCCTATACTATTAGCAAAATCGGTTAAAAGATCAGCAGGATTGGTAGCTACTTCTAATGTTCCAAATAATCCTTTTCTAATCTCTCCTGCAATATCTAAAGCAAATAGTCCTAATTCTGTAGCTGCTCCTGCAAGTCCTCCATGTTGAGCAAAAGTGTCTACTTTATCAGGACTTTTTATCGGAACACCTCCAGCAAAAGCTACAGTCTTTTGACCTCCAAGTACTAAAGCTCTACCGCGTTGTTCTGCGACATCAAATGCGTTTACATACCATGCTTTATCTTTTTCTTTCTCCTCTTCAGTCATCATTTCTTCAAAATTTATATTTTCTTTTAAAGCTTCAACATCTTGTTCACCAAACTTTTGATCAGTAAAACCTATAGGATCATCTTCCCCTTCTAGTATAAAAGCATCTCTTTGTAACTTTGCATAAGATTCTTGAACTTCTGGTAGCATACGAGTCTCAGCAGCAAAACCCGTATCTACTGATCCTGTAGGGTCTGGATCACTTATAAATTGTCCGTAATCTTCAGACATAGCCTCTCGCATAAGCGCATCCCGCCGTTCTTCCTCTGATAGAATGCGACGTGGATCACCTCGTTGCCCCATTATTGAACGAGCATCTGAAGGCAACTTACCTTTTTCTAGTTCTCTTTGAAGACGAGATTTTCCTGTTTTCGTACGTAGTGGGCTTTTAGGATCATCAAGTTCAGAACCTGTTCCGGTCAAATTACGAAGAAACTTTTCGACTTCAGGAGATAACGTATCATTACGTAATTCAGACATAAGCTATGAGTTCCTTTTTAATTTAATCATTTAGTTTTGATGATGAGAAAAGTTGAAGAATATTAAAACTATTAAGAGATGAGGACTTACCTTTTTCAGCGATAGAGTTAAACTTACCTGATTCAACAAGACTTATTAGTCTATAAATTTCTTTCGTATATTCAGCAATACCCTTTAACATTTCTGGAAAATCCTTAGCTTTGCCAGCCTTAGAAGCAACTTTATAATTAAATGCATTATTAGCTAAAAATTGTCCAAAACTATTTTTATTTCTGTTTTTAAGAGCGTCATAAATTGATTTGTATGTGTCAACTTCTTTTAAAGTGGGTTCATAAGTAAGCGATTTTCTTTCTACAAAAGTATCTAAAGTAGCTGTCATATGATGCGCTGTTTCAATATGGTCAGACATTTCTTTTAGTCTTGAAGCATTTTCTTTAGTATTTTTCGGTATTCCTTGAAAATTGGGAAAACCTTCATTCATATTAATTAAAGCTTTCACATCTCTATAGGCTCGCTGTGAATCAGCCGTTTGTAAATGTGTGGCTTCGGTCATATACGATTTAACTTCTGGACCGTTTTCTTCAGTATTACGATAAAAACGATCCATTTTATTGTCATTTATAATTCTTATCATATTAATATGTCTGTCATTAGAAGTAAATGTCTGCCCTCTTGCCTGAACCAGAAAGTCTTCTCCTACACCTCGTTGCATAGCTTCATTATTTTTAAATTTTAAATATCTTAAAGCATTTCTAGCTCCAAATTCTGTAAAGAACTTACCTCCCCATAAAGCGTGGTAGACATTATCAAAATCTTGGTTAGAAATAGTACGTCCACCTGTTTGATCACCCTGTACATATCCTGCAAGTCTATAAGTTAAGGCGGTTTTTTCCCACAACAAAGCTGTGCGTTTTAAATAGTTAGTATAGTATTCCCTTTTCTGATCTTGAGAAATATTTCGCATTACTCTTTTTCCGTCATTGATTTCCTCTGTCATGTTTTCACGCAATTCTAGCAATATCTTACGATCTTCCTCTTGGGCTAATTGTCGTAAACCTGTCATTCTATCTCTATTAGTACGATTCATATTCCATTGAAAACCGTACTTATCAGAAAACTTTACAGGTGTATTGCCTATTGTAGTTGTGCCTCTAGAAGCTTCAGAATACATACTGTTATTTTCAAGATCATCTAGAGATGACATAGATGTTCCCATTTGGTTAAGAGAAAGGTCTCCTGAATAGTTACCAAAAAACCCTTTAACCACATCTTGTATCGTTCCTATCATTCCTTCAATGCTAGTTTTAACTTCTGCACCAGTACCCATCAATGGTTTTAAAACTTTCTCATAATCCTCTTCTCCAAATAAACCCATATCCTTCGCAGCCATATCATTAAGGCGCATCATTCCTAAAAGCTGCAAATCAATTTCCATTCTTTGAGCTTGCGATTTTCCTCGTCTTTTAAATTCATCAGTAAGCTCTTGAGTAGGTTTCCCATTTTTAATTTTATAGCGAGGTCGTTGACTGTTTCTAGTTAAAGACACTTCTACAAGCCGTCCACCTCGAATTTCTGTGTGTTTTGTAGCTGTAGAATCAATTAGAGACAACGCATAAATAGTGTAAGGATTAATAGATGCTTCTGGAGCTAAAAAATCTTGTTTATTTCGTTCCATAGCATTATATACGTTTGTATATAAATTATACCTTTCTAAATCTGATAATCCCATATAATTATCTTTAGCATACTTCAAAGTTTGTCTTATTATATTTCTATCACTATCATTTGTTATAGAATCAATATTGTTATAAAATTGTCTAACTTCAGTTACTATTTCCCCCGGAAAATGATTTATATTATGCTCTAGCTTAACAGTTGTTGTTGAGCGTGGCCTAGAACTGGATGAGGCTGTTTTATTTCCGTTAGTAGGTACAGTTGGAGTACTAATTGTTGTAACAGTGTTTGCTCTGGCAGGTAAGGTAGAAACAATTGCTTGGACTTCCTCTTTAGTAATTACT
>VTLG01003623.1_pt1 | contig 20943 bp, 15 predicted proteins | sample 4694571 | NCBI WGS metagenome assembly VTLG01 (sample SAMN12604809, study PRJNA352737) | marine metagenome | biome: ENVO:00000447; feature: ENVO:00000209|ENVO:00000569|ENVO:01000036; material: ENVO:00002151; isolation source: viral sequences binned using virsorter ... | reverse complement strand
CTACTTTCCCCGTGGTTTGCATATGGCTTACCTCTATGGGAGTCAGTACTATGGCGTTTAACCTCAATGGTTTCAATTTTAACCAATCAATCGTCAGCTCCACCGGTCGCGTGGTCCCAACTTGGGCTGATGTACTCAACAGAGCTGACTTAGGTATGGAGGTTATGCATGAACGGAACGCACACAATTTCCCATTGGACTTAGCATAATGCCTACACAAAAAGAAATCTACGACAAGCATAATAGAAGGGTTAATGCTGCTAATGCAGTAAAAAAGAACCCAGAATTAAGAGGAAAAGTAATGCTTAGTGCTAAGCAAATATATGATATGCTTAAAGTATAACTAGGCGGCTCGGTAGTCGAACCAGTAGAAGCCACAGGCAGCCGCGTCCGTTCATTCCTTTATGGAACGCATGAAACCACATCATGGAACGGGGGTGTGGTACTATGGAGTAAATCAATGCTAAAAAAGCAGAGAACCTACAAGTATCGCGGCGTGCCTTACACGAAAACTATTTAATAAAATTCAATGAAAAAAATAGCCTTGATCCTTGCCTCGGTATTCACGACAGCAGGTACAGCAATCGCCGGACCCTACGTCAACGTAGAATCGAACGCATCCTACACCGGATCTGACTATAACAATGCTACCACTGACTTCCACGTAGGTTATGAAGGAGGTACTGATACCTTTGGATACTATGTACAAGGAGGTCCAGCTATAGTAGCTGTAGACAATGAAGACAACGATACACAGTTGTCCGGCAAAGCTGGAGCTAGTGTAGCTGCAACAGAAAACTTAGATTTCTATGGAGAGATCAGTGTTCTTACTACTGAAGGAGATGCTGACAATTCATGGGGAACAAAACTAGGTGCTAAATATAACTTCTAATGGCACATCAAAGTTCAAAATTACGTGCAAGCGTAACAACATTCTCACCTGGACCAGTACAACAAGTTGATATAAGAGAACCTGTGGATACTATGCCCAGTGACTATCAACCACCTGGTACAGATGATGATGAACCTCAATCCCTAGAGGAAGCCTTAACAGGTTAAGGGAAGTGGGGACGGCACCTCAGAGTCGGACCGTCCCTGCCTTGGCTTCGGCCCTGTACGCAGGATACCCTTAGCCGTCTAGACGGTGGGAAAGACCACAACGATAAAAACATAGCGCAAAAATTTTCAGCTGAAGAAATTATATAAACTTTCAATTTACATTAAACAATGGCTCATCAGAGTACCGACCTGACGACCAGCCTTACCAGGCCGGGCGCAGCTAATGGCGGTGCAGATCCTAGAGCACTATACCTTAAGTTGTTTAGTGGAGAGATGTTCAAAGGTTTCCAGCATAACACAATTGCTAGAGATCTGGTTATGAAGCGTACCCTAAAGAACGGCAAATCATTGCAGTTCATCTATACGGGTCGTACAACCGCTGAGTATCATACTCCAGGAAACGCTATCCTAGGTAACAGTGACGGCGCACCTCCAGTAGCAGAGAAGACGATCACAGTTGACGATCTTCTCATCTCCAGTGCATTCGTATATGAATTGGATGAGACCCTCGCTCACTACGAGCTTAGAGGAGAGATCTCCAAGAAGATCGGATATGCACTTGCTGAGAAATATGATAGACTAATCTTCCGTGCCATCACTCGTGGTGCTCGTAAGGCTAGCCCAATTACTAAGGCTAACTTCCTAGAACCAGGTGGAACCCAACTTCGTGTTGGTTCAACTACCAATGATTCTGATGCTTATAGTGCATCTAATCTGGTGACAGCATTCTTCGATGCTGCGGCAGCTTTAGATGAAAAGGGAGTAAGCTCTGAAGGACGTGTAGGCGTTCTAAACCCAAGACAGTATTATTCTCTTATCCAACAGGTTGGAGATAATGGTCTTATTAACCGTGACGTACAAGGTGCAGCCTTGCAGTCCGGTAACGGCGTAGTAGAGATCGCTGGAATCAAAATCTACAAATCAATGAACGTTCCATTCCTTGGCAAACATGGTGTTGCTTATGCTGGAACAACTGGTGAAGTATCTCCAGGTAACCTAGGTTCATTTGTTGGATCATCTCTTGAGAACACTGTTGCTGACAGTGACACAGGTATCAACAATGACTATGGTACAGCTGCTGAAGTAGGAAGTAAGTCCTGTGGACTCATCTTCCAGAAGGAAGCTGCTGGATGTGTTGAAGCTATTGGACCTCAAGTTCAAGTAACTTCTGGGGATGTATCAGTAATCTACCAGGGCGACGTAATTCTAGGTCGTCTTGCAATGGGAGCTGACTATCTTAACCCAGCTGCTGCTGTAGAACTTTATGTAGGGACAACTGCTCCTTCTGCATGGGGATCTTAATTTAACTATATGGGGAGTTCTCACGCTCCCCTTTTTTCTTAATAATAATTATGCCTTTTCCAACCACAAACGCCACCGTAGAATTACCAGCCATAAACCAGATACTGTCGTCATGTGGTCAGGCACCTGTAACCACGTTGGACACAACCAACCCTGACGTTGCGATTGCATACGATACGTTATTACAGGTTAACAGAGAAATACAATCTGAAGGCTGGACATTTAATACAGAGTATCATTATAAAATAGCTAGGAATGCATCTAATGAAATAGAGATTCCTAATAATATGATTCAAATTAAACTTACTGAAAATTCAGCTAATGCAGAATTTGATTGCGTTAGAAGAAGTGGTAAGTTATATGATAGACAACATCATACATATGATTTATCTGATATATCAGGTGATGAAGTTGAATGCGATATAATATGGGAATTTGATTGGGTAGATCTACCTGAACCTGTACAAGATTTTATCACTGCTAGAGCTGCAGTTCTTGTGTCTCAAAGGATAGTAGGAGATCAAGCTCAATACCAAATGTTGCAACAACAAGAAGCTTTCTCTAGAGCAAGAGCTTTAGAATATGAAACTCAACAAGGACAGTTTACTTTCTTTGGACACCCTCAAGGACAGCAAAATTACTATCAAAGTTATCAACCTTTCCAAGCACTTAAAAGATAATGCCAGCAGTAACTCAACGAATTAGTAATTACCTTGGTGGAGTATCTAGGCAATCTGATGATAAGAAATTACCAGGTCAAGTTAGAGAGTGCCTTAATGGTTATCCTGACCCTACCTTTGGACTTACTAAAAGACCTGGATTTAAATGGATTGCTAACATAGGTACTGGTACCACATATGATTCCTCGTATTGGTTTTATATAGCTAGGGATGCTACTAATAAATATATAGGATGTATTACACCTAAACCAGGTGCAGGACCACATGGGTCTATAGCTATATGGAATGCTACAACAGGTGCAGCTTGTACTGTAACTGAGAATAGTACAGATTATAATTACCTTACTGGTGCCCGTTTAAATTACCATATACTAAACTTACAAGATACATCTATAATAACAAATAATTTACATACAGTAGCTAAACAAGCTGATCCATCTTTTACAGCTAATAAACAAGCTACATTAGTTTTAAGTGGAGCTTCTGTTAGTAATACATATACTATAGTTGTTGCAGGGTCTACTGCTACAGCAACTACAGATAGTGATGATACTTATTCAGATGCTTTAACTAAAATTAAAACAGCTATTGATAATTTAAGTATATCAGGATTAACAACTACTAAATATCAATCATCTTTACAATTATCTAAATCAGCTGCTTTTACTATTACAGCTACAGGTGGTGATAAAGGAGATTCTATAAGTGTCTTTCAAGACCAAGTAGATAATCTAGCTCAACTGCCAACCCAATCTTTTCATGGACATACAGTTAAAATTGTAAATACTCAATCTGCTGATGATACATATTGGGTTAAATTTGTAGCAGATAATAGTTCGTCTGGTCCTGGTTATTGGGGTGAAACACTAGACCCTTCTAAATCACCAGGTTTAGATGCTTCTACAATGCCACATGAATTAGTTAATACAGGTACGAATGCTTTTACATTTAGACAGATTACCTGGAAAGCTAGATTAGCAGGAGATGATGTTACAAATGCACACCCTAGTTTTGTAGGGTATAAAATACAAAAAGGTTTCTTCCATAGTAATAGGTTAGGATTTTTATCTGAAGATAAAGTATCCATGAGCCAATCTGGACAGAATGATAGATTTAACTTTTACTTCACTTCAGCACAGACTGTCACTGATGCCGATCCAATTGATTTAAGCTGTTCAACAATTCGACCTGCAGCCCTACATGCTGTGATTCCTACAACACAGGGTCTAGTACTCTTTAGTAAGAATCAGCAGTTCTTAATGGCCGCTGCTGACGGAGTTTTGACACCAAAAACAACAACGATCAGTGCTATCTCTAACTATGAAGTAGATACAGATGTATCACCTGTAGATATAGGAACGAATATAAATTTCATAAGTAAAACGCCAAGCTACACTCGTATATTTGGAATGGCCACACGTGGTCAAGATGAAAACCCTGACGTTGTAGACATAGGAAGAATTGTAAATGAGTGGGTTCCAGATTCAGTTGATACGTTAATTGCATCTCCACAAAACCAATTCATAGCTATGTCTGATCAGGCATCCAATAAGATATACTTTTACCGGACATATGGAGAAGGAAAAGAAACTCTTGTACAAGCGTGGTTCAATTGGCAAGTAATGGGAACTGTTCAAACTATCGCTGTTGATTCAGATGATATGTATGCAGTTACTAAACAAGGTACACAATTTACATTAAGTAAAGCAAGTTTAAGTCAAAGTCCCGAAGATGCAATTATTGTTAGTAATGAAGGTCAGAAGATTAACCCCTGTATGGATTTATATGCAGCAGCAAGTTCAGTCTCATATGATTCTACTAACTTTGTATCTAAATGCTATATACCATGGGATAATATCACTACATTAACTCCTGTTATAGTAATTAAAGGTACTACAGCTACAGGACAATTTATTGATTCTGGTTTTACTACTACACCTACAGCTAAATCAGATGGAGGAGGTGCTTATTTTGAAGTACCTAGAAAAGATTTATCTGGTGTTGCTAGTGATGTGATTGTTGGATGGAAGTATGACTTTGATGTTACACTACCTAAGACATATGTACGAACAGATGAACAACAAACTAGGACTGATTATACATCTAGTTTAACAGTAGCTAGAATGAAATTTGCTGTTGGTCTTTCAGGAGTAATGGGTTTTAAACTTAAATCTACTGGTATTAGACAAGGTAAAAAGACTTATACAGGTTATGATTTAACAGTAGCACAACCAGGTGATTTCACTTGGACTGAAGATGATTTATCATATGTTGATAGAGATCAAGTAAAACTTAGAGTTAATAATATAATAGAAACAGGTTTTACTTTTGTTAATGATACTACTTTAAGAATCACTACTTTACCTATACAAACTATAACAGCATCAGCAGGTCAAACTACATTTACTTGGACATTTGCTAGAACAGATGTTACTAAAATAAGAGTACTACTTGAAACTGGTGTAGGTACTAATACATATGTACAGGGAATAGAAGGTACAGACTTTGTAATTACTGGTAAGAATGTTATCTTTATAGGAAGTGATGGTAACCCTACTGCAGTTGCAACTGGAGCTAGAGTTAAAATATATAGTGCAGATGATATAGTTATTTATTTAGATGAATGGTATAACCTGAATCCAATCCAACAGGCTGATACTTATCTAGGTAATGATATAGCTATTACTGAGCAGTCAGTATTCACACTACCTATACATCAAAAGACAAACAATTTTCAAGTTAGGTTATTTAATGATTCACCATTTCCAGTATCATTAAACTCTATGATGTGGGAAGGAAATTATTCACCTAAGTTCTATAAAAGAATATAATTATGTATCAAATGATGAGTGAATTCGGCACACCATTTAATGATGCCGAAATGAATATGTTACCACCAGGTGCTAATAAGCCTCATGAGAGGATGATGGCTGAATCTGGTATGGAAAGTCAGTTATTACCTGTAATAATAGGTGCTGCTGCTGGTTTAGGAGCAGGTGCTTTAGTAGGTGGTACAGTAGCTACTGTTGCTGGTATCGGTATTTCATCAGCAATGGTAGGTGCTGGTATAGGTGGTCTGGCAGGTGCTCAGTACTCAGCTGGACGATCTGCTGCTAAAGCTGCTGAAAAACAAGCTGATGCACAAAATGACTACACTGAAGCATCTCATAAATATGATGTTGAACTCTGGAATATGCAGAGGGATAAGATCTATGCTGATAGAGAACATGCTGTAAAAGTTATTGAAACTAAAGCTAGAAATGAAGGAACAGTTGCTGCTTATAAAGATCTTGTTAATACCCAAAGGTATAACTATGATTTACAAATAAATCAAAGGAATCAAGATTCTTTAGATCAACAGTATGCTAAATCTACTGATGTTTATAATAGACAACTTACACTGAATGAAAGATCAGAGAAGTCTGCTATAGAAGATGAGTATAGAAGTTTAGAAGAACTACAAGCAGAACAAAGATATAATATTAATGACTCTTATGTTAAATTCTTAGAATTAGAAGGTGAGATGAGAGCTAGAGCTATGTCTGGTAGAGGAGGTTTGAAAGGTAAACAAGCTTCTTATTTTAAACTTGGACAAGAAGTAGCTGCTATTAATGCTGCATTGTCTGGAGCTCAGATTGGTACTGAATCAGCTCTACAAGAAATATCTAGAGATAGAGAATCAGCTGACCTAGCTGCAGAAGCTCAAAGGATGTTAGATCCAGGTACTTTACCTGCAGTACCACAACCAATAGCTACACCTACAGCTGAGTTTGAATACCCAAGAGCACTTGGAGAATTCGACTTCGGGCCTCAACCTGTTCGTGGTGTCTATATGTCACCTAGTGCAGCTTCAAGTCAAGTATGGGGTAATACTATAAATGGTATTGCTGGAACCCTCACTGGTGGTATTACTGGTGCTATAGGTCTAGCAAAATCTGATATAGAATTGAAAGAAAATATTGAACAAGTAGGTACATCTCCTTCTGGATTAAATATTTATGAATGGAATTATCTAGATGAACCAAATGATAGATATCGTGGTGTAATTGCACAAGATCTATTATCTAAAGGACGACAGGATGCTGTTGCTGAAATGGATAATGGTTATCTTGGTGTTTACTATGATAGAATTGATGTAAACATGACACGTGTTTAAACATGGCAAGTGGATTTTTTCGTACACGCCAAGGCGGACGATTTAAAAAAAGAGACTCTGGTGATCTGGGCATACGTGCCTATAAGGAACAACAGAGTAATATAATCCAAGCTACTAAAGAAGCTAAAGCATCAGCTGCTTTCTTTGCTAGTCAGCAGTTACAGGGATTACAAAGTGTTGGTCAAAGTGATATTGAAAATCAACGAATTTTACAAGAATTCAGAACCAACAAATGGAACACTAAACGACAGCAAACTGAAGTTCGTAAAAAAACTGAAGGGGATCTTCATAAAGGTAGAGCTAAAATCTTTGGTGAGAAATCTCAATGGTTACAAGAATGGGCTCCTAAAACAGCTAAAACCTTCCTTAAGTTAGGGTTTGGAGCTGAGGAGCTCTACTCTAGGCTTGATGCAGATACTAAATTTAGAGAATTAATTGAATCAAATAAATTCCAAGAAGCTGCAGATTACTTTGCTGATCCTAGTAAAAAGGTAGATGAAGATATCTTAGCAGCTAGGAATAAAGCTTTCGCTGATAAGGATATACAAGCTGCTGAATATTTAGAAGTTTTACAAAATAGTAGTAATAGATTTCTTTCTGAAAAGATTGCTAATCATATAATCGAAAGAGGGGAATCCTTTACTGCTAATTTAAAACAATTCATCACTAGAGATGGTGGTGAAAATGAATGGACAGCAGAAGCTGTACCTGAATATTATAAGATGAGAGCCCGTGAACTTGTAAGACAGTTCGGGCTTACAGGTCAAGGTGCAAGCAGAGTTATAGCTTATTTTGATGGAAAAGCTGGTGAGGAATCTACTAAATTAGCTGATTATGATAGATTACTTGAGGATAGTAATAAAAGAGCAGAGACTGCAAGAAGCCTACCAGGTTTTATAGGTGGTACAGAAGCTAAAAATCAAATTAATTCAGCTGTTTTATCTTATATAGATCATCCTTATTCTAGAAATTCAGAAAAAGGTACTATATTTTTAAACAATAATCCAAAAGAAGCTGGTCTTTCTTTATTCAGAGATGTTGTAGCTACAGGTAAAATAACTGATTATGAACAATTTAAAACTGATTTCTTAGATTCATGTATTCCTGGTACAAGTGGAGACGCATGTACCACATGGAAAACTAAACATGATGGTAAGGGTTTATTATCAGAACAATTAGATGAGCTTATTGTTAAAGGTAAAAAGGCATTAGGCGAGAAAGCTAAGCTAAAAACAGAAGCTGGAGATGCCAATGGTTTAGATGTCTTCACCCGTGCATTGAATGGAACAGGTGAATTTGCAGAAGGTAAGGAGAAAGCAGATCAATCCTTAGCTGGTGATATAGATTCTAACAAGTTTGAAATTGCTTTAGGTTTATATAAAGAAGCTAAGGATAATAATTGGACTAAAACACAGAATGAAATTGGTAAGTACTTATTACTGGGTGATAAGGCTAAAAATATTACTCCAAAGCAAGAGTCTTTCTTACGAGAAGCTTTAGCAGGTAATACTAATGCTGCTATGTTTATATGGAGAGACATAGACCAAAAAAATAGAACACAAGAAATGAAGGAGAAATTCGATATTCTTCGTGTTGTAAGTAAAGTTTCTGGTGAGGGTGGTACTCCAATCACAACAGCAGCAGAAGGAAATCTTGCACGATTTGCAAGTAGTACTGTCTCTTTAACTGGTCAAAAAACTTTAAGTGAGTTTGAAAAGAGGACTATCGTTCCTTATGTTGAAGCAACATTCTACCATTATTTAAATAGAGAAATAACTGGTGGAAAACATGGTACAGTAGATGAAATAATTAAAAACAATAAAGCTCGTGATATAGTTACCACTGCTTGGGAATTAACAAATGAAGATATTAAATCAGGAACTGATGGAGAAGGTTTATTTTCAAGGCAGACAGCTGAGGATGGCAAGACAAGAGTATGGACTCATTTTGATACTAGCAAAATAGTAAAGGAACGACCTAATCTGGCTATTATATCTGAAGCTGTTTTAAGTTCTGAAGGAGACTTAGATAATGAGAAAATATTAAACTTGATACCATCCACACAAATGGCTAGTGTAGCAAAAGCAATAGTAAGAGGAATTGATGTAGAGTTACCTTATGCTGTAACTGTAGCATATGAAGTAAGTAATAAAAAAATATCTAAAAAAGACTTTGTTAATTCATTACTTAAGAAACATGGTTATGGTTTCAATCATGCTGAAGATAAAGAGAAACCTTGGAGGGAACGATCTAGTGAAGATCAATTGACTTTAAAAGATAGTGTAACAGATATTACTGATGTAACAGTTAAAAGAGTTTGGGGTAATAACCCAAATATTAAAATAAATGATCGTAATGCAGTACCTTTAAATGTGTATACTTCTTTAGTAAATCAGACTAGTCAAATGCCTATGCCTGATTATTACAGATTTAATGATTTTAAAAATGCTTTACAAAGTCAATATCCTGATCATGATTTCAGTGATATTAAAGTAAATCCAGATGAGTCTGTAGTTGTAGGATCAGGTGAAAGTTATAAAATCTTAGTAAAAAATAGACATAAACTAGGATTAAGATTTGAACCTTTACCTAATGGTAATTTTAAATTAGTAAGTAAAAGCAGAGCTCTTTATCAAATTGATAAAACTCTTGATCAAGTTGATAAAACTCTTGAAGATACTGAAAATTATTTGAACCAGCCTTGGGTAAGTGAATTCATGGGACCAAATTGGAGGAAGAAATAATGACAGACAGTATGTTAGATAGATTTGTTGATGATCCAGAAAAATTAAACGAACTTCCTAATCCAGAAACAGTTACTGAAGAACCTAAAGAAGAAGGATTCCCTGGACCTCAAGGCCGAGGTAGAAGCCAAGTAGATTTATCCATTGAAGCTAATCAACAGATAAAAGAAGATGAACATGATGTATGGTGGAAGATGCCATATAGAGTGGATGGAGAGAAAAATCTAGAAAGGCAGGGTTTACAAGATCAATGGTATCAGAAGTATTATGGTGCTACTAGAGATGAAATAAATCGTGAGTATGGTGGTTTTTATCCTGGAGCTAATAATCCATTAGGTAATTTAAAGAATACATTCCAAGCTTTATCAGTACCAGGTTTAGCAACTGCTGACTTCTTTATGGATGCTGTTGGTTTATTACCAGGTGGAGCTAAATTAGATGATGCATGGGATGAACGCACAAAATTAGATAGTGATTTACATCAAGGTATAAGAAGAGTTTTATCAGTTGTAATACCTTCTATTTATACAGGTGGTTTAACAGCAGGAGCTTTAACAGGTTTACCAAGAGCTGCTGGATTAGCTGGTAAAACTAGAAATGCTTTAGTAGCTGCTGGTGCATTTACTGCTCAAGAAGCTGCTGTTATAGGTATTAGTGATGAAGGTGAAGAGCATAATGCATTACGTGTATTAGCTGATTTCTTCCCTGGTGTTTTTGGTGAAAAAGGTACTATCCCTATACCTGATTGGGCTAAAACATTAGATGAAGATAGCCCAGAAGTAAGAAGAAAAAAGAATATGTACGATACTGCAGGACTTAGTTTACTTGGTTCTACATTAGGTGCTTTCATTAAAATCAAAGGTTCTAAAAAAACTTTAGATTGGTTTGAAGGATTAGATGATAAAGCTTTACAGTATAAAGCAAGAGAGATTCTAAACTCTGCTAATCCTGATAAGATTATTAGATTACAAGAAATTCAAACACAACTTAGTACTACTACATTATCTAATCAAGTAAGAAGGCAACTAATTGAAGAAGCTGATATACTAAAAAGCAGCTTAGGTATTACTGAGAATCTAGATGATTACTTAAGGCAAGTAGAAGATGGTGCAGTAGGTGAATCAGCTGAAGCAGCTCAACGTAATTTAAGGAATAGAGATCCTTCTGATACAACATTTGATCCTGACGTAACACCAGTATTAAAAGAAGGAGAGAATGCAAGACAAAGTGTACCTCCTGGTAATGTAGCACGTAATATGGCTGATACTACTGCTATTAAATCTGGAGCAAGCTCAGGAGACCCAGCACCTGTCATTACAGAAGCTATGAGAACAAAAGGTCTCATGGTTGGTAATACTTCACGTGACGCTGTTCTAGGTGTTGCAGAAGAGGCTAGAGATCTTGGTAGGTTTAATGCTTTAGTAGATGGGTTTAGATTTAGTTCTAAGCAAATGGATGCAGCAGCATGGTCTATATATGAAAGTATTATTGGTGCAGAAAACATGGATGATCTCCGTGGTATATTTCTGAAAGATAAGGATATAAAAAATCTTCTTATGGGTAAGGTTCAAGTTGAATATTTCAATGAAGAACAAACTCGTGCAGCGGCATTTGCTTTAAGAGATTTAACTGATAGATATTTAGGTAGGCATATAGCTACTAGTTCTGCTAGAATTATGGATACTTTAGGTAGAGAAGCTGCTACCATGTCCCAAGCTATTCAAGAACTACAACCATTTATAGATGATAATCGTGCAATGGATCTTATTATTGATAAGATGCAATTCTTATTAGATGAGTATGCACTTAATAAATACATCTCAGGTTGGGGTTTAAGAAATAAGAACTGGTTTGATAAAGTACCTCCTAAAGATATAGATAATGTAGTAAAAACACTATCTGAAGAATTCAAATCTGCAGAAAATGCTATACATGCTAAGAACTTAAGATTTACTAAAACACTTAAAGAACTAGCTGAAACAAATCCTTTAGCTATGCGTCCTTTAATTGATGCATTTGCTGAAAGTAGAGGTGATGTAGATACATTACAGAAGTTAATGAAATGGGCTGCAGCTAAAGTTACTCCTATGGGTATGCTTAAAAGTCCAGATCCTAAACAACTTAATCTCTTTGCTAGAGGTGCTTGGGGTGTTAGATATAACAATGTACTTAGTGGATTATCAGCCTTTAGAGCTGGTATAGGTAATACTGGTCAGCTAATAACAAGACCTATTACAGCATTAATTGGTCATGGTCTCTTAGGTCCACTAGATGGATTTGAAGGATTGAAACGTACTTTCTATTATAATGGTGCTCTATTTGAAACTAATAGAAGAGCATTACATGATGCTTTCCAAATGATGAAACGGGCTCATAAAGATCCTGAAGTAATGGTGAAAGCTTATAGAAAAGACTTTATATTTAAAGAGACAAAAGACTGGGAGATCTTAGAAAATATGCGTCCTGTATGGGAAGCTGAAGGTAACTGGGGTAGAATATTCCAGTATGATATGGCTAAGACTCTACATGATATGGCTAAAGCTCCTTGGTTAAGGACTGGAATGACTGGTATGGTATTCCCTGATGTCTTTACCTATACTCATTTAGCTCATTGGTTAACTAGAGTCAGAGCATATGATGATGTATTTTCTGAATTTGGTTTTGCTGATTGGAAGAAGATAGCAGAAGCTGAGAAACGTGTAGCTAAAACTATGTTTGATCCTAATGGATTACCAAAAGACAAAGTACTACAAGCTATATCAGGTGAAGTAGCTCTTAACTTAGATGATGGATTAGCTACATGGATCAACCAAGCTACTACTGCATATCCAGTAGCCAAGGAATTATTTATGTTCCCTAGAACTGGTAGTAATGTAGTTAAAAATGCTGCAAGCTGGACCCCTATAACACTTATACCTGGTATCAGTAAGTATAATAAAATCTTATACGCAGGTAATAATGTAGAGAATATAGCAGCAGCATTAGCTGAACATGGTATTGACATGGCTTCTACACCTAATGCTATGGTTATTTACCAGAACTTACGTGCTGAGTATATGGGACGTATGGCCTTCTCTGGACTGATGTCATTTGGATTATGGCAGTATGCTATGGGAGGTAATATCAGAGGTAATGGTCATTATAATGCATCACGTAGAAAGAAAGAAAGAGATCAATTTGAATATGAACCTAAAACTATTAAAATAGGTGATAAGTGGGTTAGTTATAAAGGTATTATTGGTGTAGAACAAGTGCTTAGTATCGTAGGTGATATGGCATATTATAAAAATGATATACATGCACCATTCCTTGAAGATTGGCAAGCTAAGCTTATGTGGACAATCTCTGCTAGTTTCTTAAATGAAACACCTTTACAAGGTATGGAGCCGCTTGTAGCTGCATTAAATGGAGATCTAAGTGCATGGAATAGATTAGCAGCTAATTCTGCTAGAGGATGGATACCAGCATCTAGTGCTTTAGGTGTCTTAAGTGATGCTATTTCTTCTACACAGAAAGATATTGAAGGTCAAATTCATGAATATGTAATGAATAGAATACCTATTCTATCAGGTCAACTTACTGACTATGTTGATATATGGACAGGTGAACCTGTAAATGATGTTAATAATCCAGTACTAAAAGGATTGAATGCTCTTAATCCATTAAAAGTTAGTGAAGGTGCTGAAGATTGGAGGCTATGGTTACATAGAACAGGTTGGACTGGACATTCTAAATTGAATAAAGATTCAACAGGATCATATAACTATAGTGTAGAAGAACGTCAATTGATCCATAAATATATAGGACAACAGAAACCTTGGAAGGAACTTAAGAAACTTATGAAAAATAAGAAACTTAATGAACAATTAGATATTTTAAGAACTCACCGAGGTAATGAAGCAATTGATAAAGATAAACTTCAATTAAAGGTAATGGATTTACCTGTTAATCAGTTAATATCACAGATAGTTAGAAAAGCTCAAAAGAATGCTGAAATTAGATTAGTTACTGAAAATAAAGAAGTTGCTAATTTAATTCTACGACAACGTTTAGCTAAACAAGCTATGAGACAAGGACAAGTTCCTAAAGCAATAGACATTCAAAATCAAACACTCCTAGAATACGGGGGATCACGTTAAAAAATTATGGCTGTCACACAAAATTCATACGTTGGGAATGGGTCAACTACGACCTATTCCTTTACATTTCCATATTTGAAGGCAGCAGATGTTAAAGCCCAATTAGATGCAACTGATACAACGGCATTCACCCTTCCAACTGCTACCACATTACAATTTAATACTGCTCCAGGTAGTGGAGTTAAAATCAAAATATATCGAGCAACGGATGATGAGGCTCTTACAGCCACATTTTATGCTGGATCTTCTATTAAATCTGAGGATCTAAATGATAACTTTACACAGAACTTATATACAACACAAGAAGTTAATGATAGATACCTAAGTAATTTAGGTGGTACCATGATTGGAGACCTCACTATGGGTGAGGATGCTGATATTACATTTGAAGGTGCTACTGATGATGCTTATGAAACTAAACTAACTGTTGCTGATCCTACAGCTGATCGTACTATTACCTTACCTAATGCTACAGGTACAGTAATTACTACTGGTGATACAGGTACTGTTACATCTACAATGATTGTTGACCAAACAATTGTTGCTGGAGATATAGCTAATGATACAATTACAGCTACACAAATAGCAGCTAATGCGGTTACTTCATCAGAGCTAGCAGATGATGCTGTAACTGGAGTCCAGCTTGCTTATAATGCTGTCGGTTCTGATCATATTATTAATGGCTCTATTGATCTTGCCCATATGGCTGCAAACTCTGTAAACTCAGATAAAATTGTAGATGGATCTATTGTTAATGCTGATGTAAATGCTTCAGCAGCAATAGCAGGTACTAAGATTACACCTAGTTTTGGTTCGCAAAGCATTGATACTACAGGACATATAAACTTAGCAGATAACTCTGAATATAGAGCTGGAGACGGTGATGATCTTATTATTGAACATAATGGAACTGATAGTCTTATTAAAGCTGATAGTTTAAAACTACAGAAAAAAGATGGTTCAGAAAACTTAGCAACATTTACTGCTGATGGTGCTGCAAAGTTATATTATGATAATACAGCTAAAGTTGAGACAACTAGTGCAGGAGCTACCATATCAGGTACACTAACAGCAACATTAGCAGCTAATTCTGTTGGAGCTTCTCAATTATCAGCTGATTCTGTAGGTGCTTCTGAGCTTGCAGATAACTCTGTAGCTTCTGCTAATATTATAGATGATTCAATTGTTAACGCTGATATCAAATCTGATGCAGCTATTTCACAAGGTAAGATTGCACTTGATGCGTCTCTTACAACTCTTGGTGGAATGCCTGGTAGTGCTGCCACTATCCTTGCTAACTCTAGTCCCGCACTTGCTGCCACTACTGCCGAGCTTAATCTCCTTGATGGCAAGAGCATTGTCACGACGATTAGCGGAACTTCTACTGATGTTCAACTCCCTACAGCTAAAGCTGTCGATGACAGAGTTACAGCATTAGTTACAGATGTAGGTGGTTTTAGACCTATTGCTAATGAGACAAGCTTCCCAACTACTAACCCAGATCCTGATGATAATGCAGGTACTATTGTTAGTGTTAAAGCACTTGCTAGTAACTTAACTTCTAATGGAAGCGGAGTAGCAACAATTGCTAATGGTGCTGGATCAGGTAATACAGTTACTATTACTGGTATGGCTAATAGTGATACCATTGAAGCTGGTAAGGGTATATTAGTTGAGACAACATCTACATTACATACATATGCTTTCCACAGAGAGACTTTAGCACCTGCAGATGTCACTGCTGCTAAAACTGCAGTTGATGACTTTAATCAGAGATATCAAGTAGCTGGAAGTGAACCAAGTAATCAACCTGATGGTACTGCTTTAGCTGAAGGTGACCTGTTCTTCAATACAGGCACTGATAAGATGATGGTCTATGATGGATCTGATTATGCTGAAGTTACATCCGTTGGAGATTATAAACTATTAACCTTAGTAGATGCTGGACAAACATCTGGTCTTACTTTAGGTTCTGCTACAACATTTGACTTAAGAGATGGTGGTAGTGCAGCTAGTGTTACATCAGCTGGACAACTAATCATCAGTGTTAATGGTGTCTTACAAAAACCTAATAGTGGTACATCTCAACCATCAGAAGGTTTCTGCCTTAAAGATTCTAATACAATTCAATTTGGAGCAGCACCAGCTAATGGTTCAAGTATCTTTGTAACTCTTATTGGTTCAGCTACAACAGTTAATGTACCAGCTGATAGTTCAGTTACTGAAGCTAAGTTAAATGTAAGTAATGGACCAGCTGATGATAAGTACCTTAAGACAAATGCTAGTGGTGTTCTAACATGGGCAGAAGCTGGAGCTGGAGCTGCAGGAGGAGGAACAGATAAAATATTTTGGGAGAATGGTAAAACAGTAACAACTAATTATACCATAGGTACTGGTTTCGGTACTGACTGCAATGCAGGATCTTGGGGACCAATAACTATAAATAACGGGGTAACCGTTACAATTCCAAACAATAGTAACTGGACAATCATTTAAAATTATGCCAATAACAATCAATGGGTCCGGTACCGTTACCGGAATAAGTACTGGTGGTTTACCAGATAATACAGTAGATGGAGATACAATTTCATCAAATTCAGTAAACAACGCAAAACTAGCAGATGATGCTGTTGATTCTGCGGAAATCGCTGATGGTGCAGTAGATTTAGCTCATCTATCAGCAACTGGAACAAAAAGTGGAAGTACCTTTTTAGCAGGAGATAATTCTTGGAAAACAGTTTCAGGTACTACAATTGAAAATAATGCAGATCAAAAAGTTTTAACTGGATCTGGTAGTGCTAATACTATATCAACTGAACCTAACATTTACGCTAATAGTGATAGGTTAATGATTGGAGGTAATTCACCTCAAACTGTATATGCAAGTGTTAACACTGATGCTTTACAGATTCAAACTGATAATACTGATTATCAGAAATCATCAATGAGTCTGCAGTATTTTAGAGATAACCTTGCTAGTCCTAGTATAAGTTTTGCAAAATCTAAGAATAATACATTAGGAAGTCACACAGCTGTTAATGATACTACTAATCTTGGTGCTATACGTTGGATGGGTTCTGATGGAGATGAATTCAGACAAGCCTTTGCTATTCAAGTTCAGACAGACGGTACAGTTGCAGATAATGTTGTACCAGCTCGTCTACACCTTTACACACAGGATGAAGGTAACAATGATGGATTTAAAGAAAGGATCCGTATAACCGATAAAGGAAACGTTTACATTCATGGTGGATTAGGACATAATAGTGATAATGGTGAAAGCCATGGTTATTATGGACATGATGCTAATAGACTTACTATAACTTATAAGAGTACAAGTTCCGTAATTCCTAATGGTTATTATGGTATAGGTATCTGGGATCATAATGGTGGTACATCCACATACGCGATGTACTTCAGAAATGGCAGCACAAACGCTGGCCATATCATGATGAATAATAATACCACTACCTTTAATACTTCATCTGATTATAGATTAAAAGAGAATCAAGTAGCAATATCTGATAGTGTTACAGAAGTTAAGAAATTAAAGCCATATAGATTTAACTGGAAGAACGATCCATCTGGTCCAAAAGTCATGGGCTTCTTTGCTCATGAAGTTGCTGAAGTATGCCCACAAGGTGTATCAGGAACTAAAGATAAGGTAATGGATAATGGCGAAGTTGATCCACAGGGATTTGATTATGGTACTCTAACTCCTTTATTAACTGCAGCATTACAAGAAGCTCTTGCTAAGATAGAAGTATTAGAAGCTAAGGTAGCAGCATTGGAGGCAGCATAAATGAGTACAGTAAAATTAACACCGGCAACTAATGGGGGCTCAGTACAACTGAAAGCCCCTAATGATACTAGTGGTGCTGATGTCGTTTTAACATTACCGAATACTGATGGTGACGCTAACCAGCTTTTAAAAACTGATGGATCAGGTAACTTAAGCTGGGCTGACGATACTGATACCACAAATACAAACGCATCTAACTTATCATCAGGTACTTTGCCTGATGCTAGGTTTCCTGCAACCTTACCAGCAGTTAGTGGAGCTAATTTAACAGGCATAGCTAGTCCTCTAAACAACCGTAACATACTGATTAACGGTGCGATGAGAATTCGTCAGAGAGGTGATGTTGCTAACGCTGGTAATGAATACGGTGGTCCTGATAGATGGTTCTTCTGGAAAAATGATGGAGCATTTAATATTAGTCAGACTGACACAGTACCTGCTGGACAAGGATTTAAAAATTCTTATAAAATAGATTGTACTTCTGTATCAGGCACATCAGGAGCAAACTACGTAGGAATATTACAAAAACTAGAAGGTGTAGATGTTCAGCGTTTGAAGTACGGATCTTCTAATGCTGAATCATTAACACTTTCTTTCTGGATTAGAAGTACTAAAACTGGTACTTATATTGCTACCTTAGAAAATAAAGATCAGACTAAACATATTTCTAAATCTTATACAGTTAGCGCATCTAATACTTGGGAAAAGAAAACTATAACATTCCCAGGAGATACAGCAGCCGGATTTGATAATGATACTGGTGAATCACTGAAACTTATCTTGTGGGTATTCGCAGGATCTAGTTATACCAGTGGTACTTTAGCAACTTCCTGGGCTTCAGTTGTCGATGCTAATTCTGCAGTAGGACAAGTTAATGCTGGAGATAATACAAGTAATGATATTTACTTTACAGGTATTCAATTAGAACCAGGAACTACAGCTACTGAATTTGAACATAGATCGTATCATGATGAATTAAATAGATGTTTAAGGTATTATTGGAATGTAGCTAAAGGTAATGATGTAGCTTTTGTATCTGGTTATGCACATAGTTCAAGTTATTTAAACTGGCTACACAGATTCCCAGTACCAATGCGAGCGACTCCTTCTTTAGAACAGACAACAGGTACTAATTATTATAATGTAGAACAACATGGCACCCATTACTACTTAACTGGATTTGGAGGCGTTGAACGAGGAAATACTTATGCAATACAGACTTGGACTGCTTTAAGTACGACACAAGGAAGTGGTGTCCGAGTAAGAACTTACAATGCATCAGCAAGTTATGCATACAAAGCGGAGCTTTAATTATGGCATATCCAACAAATCCAATTTATAAATTATACACAGGTAGTGAAGGTTCTACAGTTATAGGAGTTAATAAAGCAAAAGGTGCTTTTCAAACTTCTATACCATTTGATCCTGACAATACTGATTATCAAGAATACCTAGAATGGGTAGACGCAGGTAACACAGCGGAGGCAGCGGACTAATGGCATTAACACAAATAAAAACAAGTGGTATAGCTGATGATGCTGTAACCCTTGCTAAACAAGCTGGTGGTACTGATGGTAATTTAATTACTTATGATGCCTCTGGTAATCCAGCAGTTGTTGCAACAGGTAGTGATGGGCAGGTATTAACCTCCCAAGGAGCTGGTAATGTTCCACAATTTGAAAACCTACCAGCCAGTAATAATTATACACATCCTAACCATAGTGGTGATGTAACATCTTCTGGAGATGGAGCTACAACAATTGCAGATAATGCAGTAACTCTAGCTCATATGGCCCACGGTACAGATGGTAACTTAATCACATATGATGCTAATGGAGCCCCAGCTGCTGTAACAACTGGAACCAGTGGACAGGTATTAACATCCAATGGAGCTGGTGCTGCACCTACTTTTCAGGCAGCAGCTGGAGGAGGAAAAGTACTCCAAGTTCAACAAGTTACTTATAATTCAGAAACAGTTACGAATGGCAATACTTGGACTGACATCCATAGTACTAACTTCAAAGTAGATATCACACCTGCATCAACAGCTAGTCATTTCATTATTCATTGTCATATAAACGGTGTTACTGTACTTGGTGATGATATTAACTATGCTCAGTTCAGATTAAAAGGAACTGGAAGCGGAATTGATACAGAAGAATGGTTTGGTTACAACATTGGTCTTACGCAATCCGCTAACCATGAATGGAGTAGAGGAATGGCAACTGCTAGTTATACTTACGTTGAAACCGCTCAATTAAATGCAACTAATGCTGTTAGTTTTAGAGTCCAGTTTCGAGGAAGTTCCAACGACCTAAGTGATAATGTCTACTGCGGATACGGTGGATCTGGAGCAAGTGAATGTTCAATTGTAGTAATGGAGGTTTCACCTAACTAATGGCTAATGAAATTAAACCTACTCAGGCTTTATATAATCTAAGGCCTAAATGTACTTATACTTGTAGAGATACCAATGGTTCTGATTGGACTGTTGAATGGCACGCAGGTAATCCTGACCCAGAACCCTCAAGATCTGAAATTCAGGCTGAAATAGATAGATTACAAGCTGAATATGATAATAAACAGTATCAAAGAAATAGAGAAAAAGAGTATCCTTCTTATGCCGATCAGTTAGATGATATCTATCATAATGGTATAGATGCATGGAAAGCTACTATCAAAAAAACTAAAGATAAATATCCTAAACCATAATGTCTATCATCCTCCCACGCCCTAACCTACCCAAGGCTCTGGACATCCCTCAGATGTATCTAAAACAGCCTACAGCAGACGTTCCAGCCTTTCGGCCTATAGTTATCCCACCAAGTGATTTGGAGCGTCCTAAAGAGACACAGGCGGAGGAGAAGGAAGAAAAAACAGAACAACCAGAACAACCTACATTAAAGATACCTGTTATTGATATACAGATGCCAGTACCGGAAACAGCGGTAGTGGTAACTGCAGTAACAACAGCTGTCATAGCTGTAACAACAACTACTGTTACTCAATCTTTATTTGAACCAATCAAGAAAAAGGTTCAGAAACAGCTACAAGCCAAAGT
>VTLG01001870.1_pt1 | contig 20944 bp, 14 predicted proteins | sample 4694571 | NCBI WGS metagenome assembly VTLG01 (sample SAMN12604809, study PRJNA352737) | marine metagenome | biome: ENVO:00000447; feature: ENVO:00000209|ENVO:00000569|ENVO:01000036; material: ENVO:00002151; isolation source: viral sequences binned using virsorter ... | reverse complement strand
AGTAATGCATGAGAGAAACGCACACAATTTCCCACTTGACTTAGCATAACGGCGGCTCGATAGTCGAAATCAGTAGAAGCCACAGGCAGCTGCGTCCGTTCATTCCTTAATGGGAACGCATGAAACCACATCATGGAACGGGGGTGTGGTACTAAAGGAGCAATTATGACTTGCACAGTAAACGCAAAGCATGTACACCTTACGTATCGCGGCGTGCCTTACACAAAGACCACTTAACTTTTAATAATGAAAAGACTAGCACTAGCACTCGCTTCCACATTCTTTGCCGCTCCGGCTTTCGCAGGAGTCTACGTGAACGTGGAAAACAACGGTTCGTATGATGGAGCTGACTACACAGGCTCTACCACTGACCTACATATAGGTTACGAAGGTGGGTCTGATAACTTTGGATATTATATTCAAGGTGGTCCAGCAATCGTAGCAACCGATGGTGCTGATGATACTGACAACCAACTGTCAGGTAAAGTTGGTGCAAGCGTAGCAGCCACTGAGAAGCTTGACTTCTATGGTGAGCTCGCAGTCCAAACTAATGACGGCGATGCCGACAATAGTTGGGCTACTAAAATAGGCACTAAGTATAGCTTCTGATGAAGTACTTTGAGTCCCCATTAATGATCCTTTGGGTGTTTTTGGGGACCTTTATTTTTATAGAGGGTCTGCATATGTACGAACATGAACATTGTAGATCCTGCCCACCATGTTTATCAGAGGAATATTAATGGCACATCAAACAGTTGACGGAGGATTTGGTAAAGCTCATCCTGTATCTTTTAAATTACCACCTGAAATAAAAGATCCAGTGGACACTAGTCCTAGTGATATCCAACCTCCTGGTGTAGATGATGATGAACCTCAGTCATTAGAAGAAGCTCTAATGATGTAGGTTCAGCGGGTATAGTTTAATGGTAAAACCGCTCACGTCGATTTACCGGTTCAAATCCGGTTACCCGCTATTGGCATTGGCCCGATACGTCGGATACCCTTTGCCGTCTAGACGGTAGGGAAAGACCTACAACGACAATAAAATAAGCGCAAAAAAATTTTCAGCTGAAAGAAAGTAAACAATACATCTTTTACAGATAAATGGCTCATCAGACTACGAGTGGTTCTAACACCGCGCTACTGACCCGTCCAGGTCAGGCTAATGCGACAGGTGACGCTAGAGCCCTCTATTTGAAGCTATTTTCTGGAGAAATGTTCAAAGGCTTCCAGCATAATGCGATCGCAAGAGATCTAGTTATGCGTCGTACCTTAAAGAATGGATCCTCATTACAATTCATTTATACAGGTCACACCACAGCCGAGTATCATACTCCAGGTAATAGCATACTGGGTAACAGTGACGGTGCTCCCCCAGTAGCGCAGAAGACGATTACAGTTGACGACCTCCTAATCAGTTCAGCCTTTGTGTATGAACTAGATGAAACACTTGCTCACTATGAGCTACGTGGAGAGATCTCCAAGAAGATCGGCTATGCTCTAGCACAAAAGTATGACAGACTTATCTTCCGTTCTATTGCACGTGGAGCTAGGGCTGCATCCCCAATTACTAAGTCTAACTTCGTAGAACCAGGCGGAACACAAATCCGTGTTGGTACAAACAACCAAGCTTCTGATGCTTATGTATCTGCTAGCTTGATCAATGCATTCTATGATGCCGCAGCAGCTCTTGATGAAAAGGGAGTTAGTTCCGACGGACGTGTAGGTGTATTGAACCCAAGACAGTACTATGAACTTATCCAAGCGGTAGGTACTAGTGGTCTTGTTAATAGAGATGAGCAAGGTGACTCCTTGCAGAAGGGTAACGGAATCATTGAAATTGCAGGCATTAAGATCTACAAGTCAATGAACATTCCATTCTTCAGCAAGTATGGTACTAAGTTCGGATCTGGATCAGCAACTAACCCAGGTGTAACATCACCAGGAAACATCGGCTCATTCGTTGAAGCTGCTGTTGAAGATGCTGCTGCTGATGTAACTGGAATCAACAACGAGTACGGTGAAGAAACAGAATTCGCTAACTCTTGCGGACTTATATTCCAGAAAGAAGGAGCAGGCTGCGTCGAGTCCATTGGACCTCAAGTCCAAGTGACAAGCGGTGATGTATCAGTGGTTTACCAGGGTGACGTCATTCTAGGACGTCTCGCAATGGGAGCCGACTATCTGAACCCAGCTGCTTGTGTTGAACTTATTGCAGGTGCTGCAGTTGGTTCATCCGGCAACGCTGCATTCTAACTATATACTTTTAGGGGAGTTCTCACGCTCCCCTTTTTTTCTAACAATTCTTATTATGCCTTTTCCAACCACTAACGCTACTAAGGAATTACCAGCCATAAACCAGATACTATCGTCTTGTGGTCAGGCACCTGTAACCACTCTCGATCAAACCAACCCTGACGTTGCGATTGCATACGATACACTCTTACAGGTATCTAGAGAAACTCAATCAGAAGGCTGGACCTTTAACAAAGAATATCATTATGAGTTCACTCCTGATAATAATAAAGAAATATTAATACCTAATAATATATTACAACTTAAACTAACAGAAAATGCTGCTAACCAGAATAAGGATGGGATACGCCGAAACGGTAAGTTATATGACAGGCAGCATCATACATATGAATGGGATGATTCTCCCGTTGAATGCGATATTGTTTGGGAATTTGATTGGGTAGATTTACCTCAACCAATTAAAGACTTCATTACTTCTAGAGCTGCTGTACTTACTTCACAAAGAATTGTAGGAGATAAAACACAGTACCAAATGCTTCAACAACAAGAAGCTTTTGCTAGAGCTAGAGCATTAGAGTATGAAACTCAACAAGGACAGTTTACATTCTTCGGACATCCACAAGGTCAAACGGATTATTATAAGAGTTACGAACCTTTCCAAGCACTATACAGATAATGCCAGCAGTAACACAACGAGTCGAGAATTATCTTGGAGGAGTATCTAGACAATCTGATTCTAAAAAGCTTACTAATCAAGTTAGAGAGTGTCTTAATGGTTACCCAGACCCTACGTTTGGTTTAACTAAAAGACCAGGCTTTAAGTGGATTGCTAATTTAGGTACTGGTACTACATATGATAATTCCAAATGGTTCTACATAGCTAGAACAACAGATGAAAAATACATAGGATGCATTAAGCCTGCTGCTATCGCTGTAACTGGTAATGGTACCAGTGGAGCTACTAATAAGACTGGTCTTGCAACTACTACAAGTGGTTCAGGTACAGGACTAACAGTAGACTTAACTGCTAGTAGTGGTGTTGTAACCGCTATCAGTGTTAAAGATGCAGGAACAGGTTACGCTTCTAACGATACTATTACAATAGCATCTGGCGTTGCAGGTACTGGAGCTAATGTAACAGGTACACTAACCTTAGGGGATGTAGATATCTGGAATACAGATGGTACAGCATGTACTGTTACATATGGTTCAGGAGCACAAGCATACCTCACAGGAGGACGTACTAATTACGATGTGCTTACTGTACAAGATACATCCATAATAACAAATAATTTAATGTCAGCTAATAAACAAGCTGACCCATCTTTCATTACTAATACTAGAGCTACACTTGTTTTAAGTGGAGATGTCTCAACTACTGGTATATATACAGTTGTGGTAGCTGGACAAACAGTAACAGTTACTCCTGCTAGTGGTGATGGTTATGATGATGTCATTGGTGACATTAAAACAGCCATAGATGCTCTTAGTATTAGTGGACTTACAGTAACAAAATACCCTACTTCTTTAGAATTAACTAGAGTAGTAAGTGGTACAAGAACTGCCTTTACAATTACAGCTAAAGGTGGTTTAGATAATAGCTTAATACGTGTATTCCAGGATCAAGTAGATGATGTATCTGAATTACCTACTCAGTCCTTCCATGATCACGTCGTTAAAGTTATAAACACAGCTTCTACACTTGATACATACTTTGCTAAATTTGTAGCAGATGACGGAACATCTGGTACAGGTCACTGGATCGAAACATTAGATCCTAGTAAATCAGTTGGATTAAATGCAGATACAATGCCTCATGAGTTGATCAACAGTGCCCTCAATACATTCCAATTTAGAAAGATAACTTGGACTGCTAGAGCAGTAGGCGATGATACAACTAATTCACATCCTAGCTTTGTCGGATCTAAAATACAACAAGCATTCTTCCATAACAATAGACTTGGATTCTTATCAGAAGATAATGTATCCTTGAGTCAATCCTCTGAATTTTATAATTTCTATTATACTTCTGCACAGACAGTTACGGACGCAGACCCAGTTGATTTAAGTTGTTCAACAGTTAGACCTGCAGCACTACATGCCGTAGTACCTACTACACAAGGATTAGTCCTTTTTAGTAAGAACCAACAGTTTCTTATGGCATCTGGTAGCGGGGTTTTAACACCAACTTCAGCTAATATCCGTAGCATTTCTAGCTATGAAATGGATACAGAGGTTGACCCAGTTGATATGGGACCAAATTTAAATTTCTTAAGTAAAACACCAAGCTACACTCGTATATTCGGTATGGTCACACGTGGCCAAGAAGAGAACCCTCAGGTTCTAGACGTCGGAAGAGTTGTTAATGAATGGGTTCCTGCTACAATAGATACGTTTATTGCTAGTCCTCAGAACCAATTCTTAGCGATGTCTAGTCAATCCTCCGATAAGATTTATTTCTACCGTACTTATAATGACGGAGAAAAGAATCTTGTACAAGCGTGGTATAATTGGCAATTAATGGGTACAGTACAAGGGATGGCTGTTGACTCAGATGATATGTTTGCTGTTACTAAACAAGGTAATCAGTTTACATTAAGTCAAGCTAGTCTTAGTCAGAGTCCAGAAGACGCTATCATTGTAAGTAACCAAGGACAAAAGATTAATCCCTGCATAGATTTATATGCTGCTCCTACTTCAGTAGCATGGGATTCAACGAATGAATTCTCTAAATGTTATATACCTTGGACTAATGTATCTACATTAACTCCAGTTCTTATTATTAAAGGTAGTACAGCTACAGGACAGTTCATTGAATCTGGCTTTACTATTACACCTACCGTCGTTACAGATGACGGAGATCCTTACTTTAAAGTGCCAAAGAAAAATTTCACTACGATTGCTAGTGATGTTATAATAGGATGGAAGTATGATTTCGATATCATATTACCTAGAACTTATTATAGAACAGACGAGTCTATGGCAAGAACAGATTTTGGTGCTACATTAACAGTAGCTAGAATGAAATTTGCTGTAGGTCTTTCTGGTGTAATGGCGTTTAAATTAAAGTCTACAGGAGTAAGACAAGGTAAGAAGGAATATACTGGAGATGGAAGCACTGTTGATTTTAACTGGACTAATGATGATATTGATTATATCGATAGAGATCAAATAAAAGTTAAAATTAATAATGTTGTACAACAGACAACAGCTTATACGTTCTTAAGTGATACACAAATTAGATTCTCAACAGCTCCTAGTAATGGAGATGATGTATTGATTTATCTTGATGAGTGGTATAATTTAAGTCCTACACAAAAAGCTGATACATATTTAGCAAATGATATTGCATTATCGGAACAATCAGTGTTTACTTTACCTATTCACCAGAAAACAGAAAACTTCCAATTAAGATTATTTAACGATTCACCATTTCCTGTAGCATTAAATTCTATGATGTGGGAAGGTAATTACTCACCACGATTCTATAGGAGGAAATAGATATGGCAGCAGGAGCATGGTTTGCAGCAGGAGCTATTATAAGTGCAGCAGGTTCTCTAATCGGCGGTAGTAAAGCTGCTAGTGCTGCTAGAGATCAAGCACAAGCACAGAACGAAGCTGCATATAGACAGTTAGATTATGATAATCAAAGATGGGAGATGGATAAAGAACGTATTGTAGCTAACCGAGATCAGTCGATTAAGGTTATCGAAGCTAGAATGCGTAATGAGAAAAGAATAGCAACATGGAATGATGCTTCAGCTGCTCAAAGGTATAATTATGACCTAATGATCAGAAATAGGGATCAAGCATCCCTGAATGAACAGTTCTGGAGATCAGATAAAATATATGATTTACAAACTGATTTAAATGATTTAGCATATAGAGCAGGCGTAGATGACTCTCTAAATGAACTTAAAGAGATTCATGCAGAACAAGCTTTCGATGCTCAAGAACAATATATTGAGCACCTAAAAGAAGAAGGCAAGTTACGGGCAACAGGATTAAACGGACGAAGTGTAACGAAAGTAGGACAAGTAACTCTTGCAGATTTTGGTAGAAGTATGGCGGTACTTAATGCTTCACTTAAGAGTGCAGGTCGGAATACACGTTCAGCTCTTGAAGAGCTATCAAGAGATAAAACATCAGCTGATTTAGCTGCTTATGCACAGAAGATGTTAGATCCTGGTATATTACCGCTGCCTATAAAGCCGTTTAAATCAGCACTTGCTGAGCATGTTATGCCTAGAGAATTAACAGAATCAGACTTTGGACCAGCTCCTGTGTTAGGTGCTATAGCATCTCCTAGTGCAGCTGCTAACCAAGTATGGGGTGCTACGATCTCTAGTGTTGCTGGTTCAATCGGTAAGGGCTTCTCAGGATACGGTAGCACCTGTAAGACAAAAAAAAAACAATCTGACACGTGTTTAAAACATGGCAAAAAAATACCAAAGATATGGTCGAAGTGGTCGTTTCAAAAGGCAAGACTTTGGCGACTTAGGATTACGATCCTTAAGAGACCAGCAACAAACTATCATCGATAGTCTAAAGTTACAACAAGCAAGGCAGAGTGAATATGATTCTGCCTATGCTAAATCTATGGGCAGTGCAGCTGCTAGTGAGGAATGGAATCAAGAGCAGCTTGCTACACTTGAAGACCAGATTTATCAAAACAAACGTAATGCTATTGAGGTACGTAATAAAAGAGAAATAGATAGTATTAAAGGGAAAGCAGCCGAATACGGAAAACAAGCTAAATTCTGGGAAAAGTTCTCAACAACTTATGCTAAGCAATGGGGTGAACTTGCTCAAGGTGCTGTCGATCTTTCTGGTAAGTTAGAAGCTGATGCTTACTGGGATCAGATGACTGATCGTCAGCAGCTCGAATGGGATAATTTTGAACAAAAAGGAACAAATTATATCTTAAAATCAGCTAATGGACAAGCAGAAATTGCTCTTAAAGATAGAAAGTATGATTTAGTACAAAGTACATTACGTGCCCCCAGTTCTAATGCTCAAAGATTTTTATCTAAAAGATGGGCAGGATGGGTAAAAGATAATTGGGATGTAATAGCACATTCAATTCAATCTTCATTAGATAAGGAAGTAAAAGCAGATGGAGTAACTAAGGAATATACTAAAGATGATATACTTGAATTATATCCTAGTTTTGTTAAAGCTCTCTTAGAAGCACGTGGAGTTACGAAAGGACAATCTGGATACCATGATGCTATGGACTTCGTTAGAAGTAAGTCTAATGCTTTATGGACATCAAGAGATAGAGCGGATAAATATAGACAAAGCAATGAGCTTAAAAGAGTTACTACCGAGAATTTTTTAACTATATTTAATAAAGATACTAGTCTCATGTCGAAGACTGAATTAGCAGCTCATAAAGACGAATTAAAAACTTTATTTGAGACAGCTGTTAAAACTGAACAGACTTCGTGGAGAAAGGGACCTAATAATACTATAGTAAGCGGTATTGAGTCTGAACTAAGTCCTGCTCAGGCGATACTAGAACTAGGGAAACGACTTATTGAAGACAAAGCTATAAAGACATATGAAGATATAGCTTTATTCTATGATAACGTAGATAAGAAATATTATAGTGAAAAAAATCTACATGCATTAAAAGAAACACTTAAGACTGTAAGCGATGAAAACGATAATCATTTAAAGAAGGCTAGAGAAACAAAGAATGATAAAGACTACGATGATATTGTTGATCGAACTACTAATAAAAATAGAGAAGATTATATAGATGTTGATGATTACAGTCCTGGTGGAGGTAGAGAAACATTATTCCATATGTTAGAGAAATATCCAAACAATAAAAAGATTAGGAATTATATTGCAGGTGAGCTTACGCTTGATTTATCGAAAGCTGATAACTTTATAATATCAAATCAGTTAAAATATGCTTCACGAAATGTTTCAAACAGCAGTGATCAGCAATTCTTTCGGATGCTTTATGAAAGAGCCCCTGCGGCGGTTCAAAAGCAATTCTTAGCTAAGTATACAATGTTAGCTAATTTAAGATGGTCCGATGTTGATGAGATACGTACTAATGCTAAACTGAAAGTTAACCAAGAAGAAAAAAATTCTGTTTCTAATAAGCAAGTCCAGCAACCTCATAGAGTAAAGATTATAGGTTTACTTGTTAATGAGACATATAAAAACCTAGAAATATTAAGTGATGAGAATAGTAAGAATTATATAGCAAATATAGATCTGAGGGTTAAAAGAGCGATAGAACTTGCTAATGCATCCTTTGAGGAGGGAAAAGATTTAAAAGGTAGTCCGTTTAGGAGAACCGTACTTCAAAACGGAACTGTGACGTGGTTAGCTTTTACTAGTGAGGACAACACGATACCGATTATGAGTCCGAAACAAATCGAAGAGCTGTATAAAAATAATGCTGCATCAGTTTCTTATGAAACATTGATAACTCAGCAAGGTACTACATTAGGAGGATCAGAAGGTGGAATAGAAATAGGAGCCGTCGTCTCTATAGACGATATAGATTTTATAAGTACTCAGATTTCATCAGGTCAAAAAATCCCATTTAATCAGAATATTGAAGCTATAGTTAAGGCTTATAAGAATTACGAGGTTATGGAAAACGGTGAACTAACGAAGAAACCGTTGACTCACGCTAAGGTATGGAATGATATACTATCTTCAGTAATACCAGGTTTAGGGAAGAATAATGCGTATGTATCCTTCAACGTAAAACCTAATATGGTAGATCAGGCAGCTAATGTAATCGGTTCTTCTACAACAACAACGAATGTCTCTACAAATTTAGGTGCAAAAGATATTGTAGCAGTATGTATGGCAGATTTAATTTCAAAAAATATAAAAGGTGGCGAAAAATTAATGTCAAGACCGTTGGAGATGTATTCTAATGTTGGTGATGAGTTGACCTCACGGAATGAAAAGTATATATTAGCTTGGAATCAGCATAAAGGCGATGAAGCTGGAAGTTCGTTTGATTGGGTAAAATCAGACGGATCCTTCTCTACTCAAGATGGGGAAATTTTCAGGGAGAGATCTAAGTTTTTCCCTAACCATTATTTCGATACCGATGAATGTGTCTTTAAACCAAACCAACCAACAACCCAGAAAGTATCATCGGAACCTAGTGGCAATCTTTATCCTACAGGCGAACCTGGAAAAGTAGATACAAAAGATATTGATAGTTACAATACATCAGTGTTGAAAAAATATAATACTAGATACAAAGGAGATATAACAATTAAACTTTCACATGCTGAGAACCAATCAGAAAGGAAAATAGGTACTACTAGAAAAACTAGGTTCGGTACTCAGTATTGGGCCATTGTTAGTGGTGATTCTGCAGGACCGGGGCAGTCTTATCATCTTGGATGGAAAGCATCTTGGGAAACACGTCAGTGGATAAAAGATCTATCAAAGGAGGTTAATTCATGACTGGAAATATACAAAGACCAGAAGACGAAGAACAGGTACAAGATGGTACTTTAGTAGCAAACAACCTTTATCCTACTGGTGTACCTTCTACATCACCTAATGGAGTAGATAGCTCTGCTGTTGGTCCTAGTGGTGAGGTACAGGAAACTAATGTAGGTTTTCCTGGTCCTCAGCGTAATACTACAAGTCAAGTAGATTTATCTATACCAGAAAATAAAGCTCTAATGGATGAAGAGCATAATATCTGGTGGAATATGCCTATTAGAGTTGATGGAGAATTAAATCAAGAAAGACTTGTAAAAAAAGACTTATGGTATCAAAAATACCATGGTATAAATCTTGATCAGCTTAAAGAGAGAAATAGAACTCAAGGAGGTTTCTATCCTGGTGCTAATAACCTAGCTGGTAATTTACAGAATACTTTCCAAGGTTTATCCGTACCAGGTATGGCTTGGGCTGACTTCGGCATGGATGTGGTAGGATTGCTTCCTGGTGCAGCACCTCTTGATGATATATGGGATGAATCTACTAAATTAGATAATCCTATACATCAGAATGTAAGAAGAGTTCTTTCTGTCGTATTACCTTCTATACATGGTGGAGGACTTGCCTATAATACTATAGGTAAACTACCTCTTGCTAATATGACTAAACTTCAAAAAGTTGCTGCAAGTGTCGGTATAGTTACAGCTGTAGATACTGCTATTATAGGAGTTAGTGATACTAGTGAAGAAGATAATTTAGCTGGAATAATGGCTCAATCTTTCCCAGGTGTATTTGGATCTGAGGGTATATTACCATTCCCAGATTGGTATAAAACATTAGATTCAGATAGTCCTTCGGTTAGACGTTGGAAGAATATGTATGAGAATACAGTATTCAATTTTATGGGTACTATTCTAGGTGGATATATTTCTGCTGTTAAAACATCAAAAGGACAAAGCCCTACAATGGGTTGGTTTGAACCTAAGGATGAATTATCTAAAGTTTACAAGGTAAAAGAGATCTCTAAGATGTCTGATCCTGATAAACTTATTGAAATTCAAAATATTAATACTATTCTTACAACTAAGAAATTATCTAGAAAAGTTGAGACTGAGTTAGTTAATGAACTTGAAAACTTAAAAGCTCAGTTAGGAGGAGTGGATAATATAGATGATGCTTTAAGACAAGCAGAAGATAGTCAAATTATTGAGGAAGGTATAGCAGCTAAACGAGAACTAGAGGTTAATCCTAATTCAACTAGTTTTGATCCTGATGTAACCCCTGTTCTACAAGACAACGCTAATGCTAGGCAGACTGTACCTCCTGGTAATGTAGCTCGTAATATGGCAGATACAACTGCTATTAAAAAAGGTATATCAGAAGGTGATCCAGCACCTGTTATCACAGAATCTATGAGAACTAAAGGTTTGATGGTAGGTTCTACTTCACGTGATGCAGTTATGGGTGTAGCAGTTGAAGCTGGAGAAATAGGTAGATTTAACGCTTTAGTAGATGGATTTAGATTTACAACAAAACAAATGAACGCTGCTGCTTGGGATATATACACAAGTATTATAGCAGCTGAGAATATGGATGATCTTCGTGGTCTATTTATAGCTGATAAAGACGTTAAGAATATGCTTATGGGTAAGTTCAAGGTTGAGTACATCAACGAAGAACAAGCTAGAGCTGCTGCATTTGGTTTACGTGATCTAACTGATAGATATTTAGGACGAAGTATTGCTCAATCTTCTGCTAGAGTTATGGATACTTTAGGTAGAGAAGCTTCTACAATTGCTAAAGCAGTAACAGAAATAGCACCATTTTCGAATGAAGCTAGGGCAATGGATCTAATCATCGATAAGATGCAATTCTTATTAGATGAGTATGCATTAAATAAATATATATCAGGTTGGAGTTTACGGAATAAGAACTGGTTTGACCAAGTACCCCCTAAAGATTTAGATAGTGTTATCGATACATTAACTAAAGAATTTAAATCTGCAGAAAATGCTATTCATGCTAAGAACCTTAGATTCACTAATACTTTAAAAGAGTTAGCAGAAACAAATCCTATGTTAATGCGTCCATTAATGGATGCTTTTGCACATACTAATGGTGATGTAGATACTATAACTAAATTAATGAAGTGGGTAGGAGATCTAGTTACTCCAATGGGTATGCTAAAGAGCCCTGATCCTAAGGAAATGAATCTATTTACCAAAGGTCTTTGGGGTGTAGTTATGAATAATGTCTTAAGCGGTAAAGCTGCTGTAAATGCTACAAAAGGTAATGCATATGATCTCATTGTAAAGCCTATTACAGGAATAATGGGTGGTACAGCATGGGGATTTACTGATAACTTTGAAGGTCTTAAGAGGACATTTTTTTACCATTCAGCAGTTTGGGAGACAAACCGTAGGGCTTTGAAAGATGCCTGGACTATGGTTAAAAAGGCTCATAAAGACCCTGAACTTATGCTTAAGCAGTATAGAAAGGATATGGTCTTACCCTCTCAAGATTCTAGATGGGACATCTTAGATGACATGAGACCTGCTTTAGAAGCTGAAGGAAATATAGGTAAAGTTGCTCAAATTGATGCAGCTATAGCCCTAAGAGATTTAGCTAAACATCCAGCCATGAGGTATGGGATGACAGCTTTGGTATTTCCTGATGTATATGCTTCAACAATGGTAGCACATTATTTGTCACGTATGCGGGCTTATGATGATGTATTCAGTGAATTTGGTTTTATTGATCCTTTAAAGCTCGTAGAAGCTGAAAAAAGACATATGAAAACTATGTTTGCTGCTGATGGTACTATGAAGGACGAAGCATTAAAAGCTTTAGTAGGTGAAATAAGTTTGAACTTAGATGATGGTCTTGCTGCATGGATTAATAAAGCTACTACAGCTTATCCAATCGCTAGACATCAGATGATGTTCCCAAGGACACAAAGTAATGCATTACGTAAAGCCGCTTCTTGGACTCCTATTAGTCTTATTCCTGGTATCAATAAATACAGTAAAACTATTTGGGCTAGAAATGATGATGAAATTGCTGCAGCCTTAGCAGAGCATGGAATTGACATGGCGTCAACACCTAATGCTAGAGTATTATTTGAGCAATTAAGGAATGAGTATACAGGACGTATAATGCTTACTGGCTTAATGGTTAAGAATCTCCATGATTATGCTATGGCAGGTAATATAAGAGGTAATGGTCATTATAATGCATCTCGTAGAAATAAAGAAAGAGATCAAATGGGATATATACCTAAGACTATTAATATAGGTGGTAAGTGGGTAAGTTACGAAGGCTTGATTGGTGTTGAACAAGTACTTGCTACAATAGGAGATTTAGCTTATTATGCTAATGATATCGAAGAACCTTTCTTAGAAGATTGGACAGCTAAATTATCTTATAGCTTAGCTGCTAGTTTCCTTCAGCAAAGTATATTAACAAGTATGGAGCCTATTGTAGCTGCTTCTACTGGTGATTTATCTGGATGGAATAGAGCAGTAGCTCAGATGTTAAGGTCTTATATACCTCTATCGAGCGGTTTAGGTGTTTTATCTCAAATGATTGATTCAGCACAGAAAGATATAAACCGTGAAATCCATGAATATTTATTAAAGAGAGTACCTGTTCTATCACTAATGCTTACTGATGCAAATGATATATGGACAGGTGAGAAAGTAAATGATCTAGGTAATCCATATTTAAGAGTATTTAATGCAGTCAGTCCTTTTAAAATTAGTGGTACAGCTGAGCCTTGGAGGATCTGGTTACAAGAAATAGGATTTAATGGATTAAGTAAGTTAACAAGAGATTCTACTGGTTCTTATGAGTATAGTATCGAGGAAAGGCAACTTATCTATAAGTATATAGGTGAACAGCAGCTATATAAAAAAGTCCAGAAATACATGAAGGATCCTGCTGTCTTAAAACAGATAAAAGAGATGAAGGTCCATCGTAGTACTGGTAATGATTTACTTAATGAAAAAGTTAAATTAGAAATTGATAACCTACCAATACATCGTATGTTAGCAAAAGACTTAAGAACTGCACAATTAATAGCTGAAAAACGTTTACTTGCTGAACGTCCTGATATTGCAAATACTATTCTACATCAAAGATACGCTAAAAGTCAAATGAAACGAGGTGATGTACAAGGAGCAATCCAAACACAAGAAGACGAATTAAAAACTAGACAACTTTTACAAATGGCTAAATAAAACGTTATGGCTGTCACACAAAATTCATACACTGGGAATGGGTCTACCACCACCTATTCCTTTACATTTCCATATTTAAAGGCAGCGGATGTTAAAGCTCAGATAGATACAGTTGTTACAACTGCCTTCACTTTACCAACCGCTACGACACTACAATTTAATACTGCTCCAGGTAACGGAGCCAAAATAAAAATCTATCGTGAAACTGATGATGACGCTTTAACAGCTACCTTTTATGCAGGATCAGCTATTAAATCAGAAGATCTGAATGACAACTTTACACAGAACTTATATACTACCCAAGAAGTTAATGCTAGATTCCTGAGTAACCTTGGTGGTACCATGGTCGGTGACCTTACTATGGGTGAGGATGCCGAGATTCATTTTGAAGGTGCTACAGATAATACCTATGAGACTACTCTTACTGTTACTGATCCTACAGCTGATAGGACTATTACCTTACCTAATGTAACGGGTACTGTAGTAACAACAGGTGATACAGCTACAGTTACAGCTGCAATGTTAGCAGCTAACTCTGTAGATTCATCTGAATTAGTAGATGGAAGTATTGATACATCACATATAGCTGATGGTCAAGTTACTACCGCTAAACTTGCAGCTGATGCAGTAACTGGAGCTAAGATAGCAGACGATGTTATTAACTCTGAACACTATGTTGATGCCTCTATCGATACTGCTCATATTGCTGATAGTCAAATAACAGCTGCAAAGATCGCTAATGACGCTGTAACAGCTGCTAAGATAGCTGCAGATGCTGTGGGGTCAAGTGAGATTGCAGCTAATGCTGTAGGCGCTTCTGAGCTCGCTGACGACGCTGTAGATACAGCAGCTATAGCTAATAATGCTGTAACAAATGCCAAGATGGCAGATGATTCAGTTGGAGCTGATGAACTTGTTGATGGATCAGTAGGAGCTGCAGCTTTAGCTTCGAATGCAGTTACATTAGCTAAGATGGCTGATAGTTCTGTAGGAACTTCTGAGTTAGTTGATGATTCTGTTACAACAGCTAAAATAGTTAACAGTGCTGTAAGTAATACTAAAATAGCAGATGGAGCTATTACCAATGCTAAAGTCGGTAATGCTGAAATTCAAGGTGCTAAGCTGGCTAATGATACAGTTACAGCAACTCAGATGGCAGCAAGTGCCATTACTGCAACTCAATTAGCTGATAATGCTGTTGAAAGAAATAAGATTTTAGCTGATGCTGTAAACGGATCTAAGATAGCAGACGATTCTGTTACAACTGATCATATTGCAGACGCAGAATTAGTAACACTTGCTGGCATGCAGTCAGGTACTTCTTCTCTTTTGGCGGGTAGTACAGCTCTTACCGCTACTCTTGCTCAAATTAACGGAATATGTACTGATACAATAAAAGATACAAGTATTGATGGCAACTCTAGTCATGGAGGACTTGCAACTGGACAAGCTGTTAGAGAATATGTATCTTCACAAATTGCTCCAATAGGTGGTCTTGAAGTAATTGAAGATAAAGATTCCTTCCCTGAGACTATACCTATAGCTGGTGTTGTAGTTAGTATAGAAAATGCTAATGGTATTGTTGTAAATGGTAGTGGAACAAGTACTACACCTGACACAATAACAAGCAATGCTACAGTAACAATTAATCAATTTCCAGCAGATTTACAGAGCACTACTATAGCTAATGGAGTTGGCCTTATGGTTCAATCCACTGGCGCAAGTCATACATATAATTACCATAAAGCACTTTTAAAAGAAGCTGATTTAGTTAATTTAAGTAATGATATAAATGACTTTGGTAATAGATACCGTGTAAATGCAGGAGAACCGTCATCTAATAATGATGAAGGTGATTTGGTATATGATACTAATGCTAACAAGATGAAGGTCTATGATGGATCTTCGTGGGGTGAAGTAACATCTACTGGTGACTTTAAGTTCCTTGTTCCTGTTGATGCTGGTACAACTACAGCAGCTACATGGGATGGAAGTGATACAAGTTTTGACTTAAAAGAAGGTACTAACTCTGGTAGTGCAGCTAGTGTTACTAGTGTCTATCAGTTAATGATTAGTGTTAACGGTGTTATACAGAAACCTAATACAGGTAGTTGGAGTGGATCTGGAGAAGGATTCTATCTAACAGATAGTGATACTATAAGATTTGCTACTGCTCCTCCTACTGGATCAAGTGTATTTATTATACAATTTGGTTCAGCTCTAAGTGCTACAACACCTGCTGATAATACAGTAGCTACAGCTAAGATACAGAATGGTGCGGTTACTACTGCTAAGCTAGCAAACCTTGCAGTCGATACTACTAAATTAGCAGCTGATTCTGTAGATGCTTCTAAAATTTCAGACGATGCAATAAATTCTGAACATTATGTAGACGGGTCTATAGATACTGCTCATATAGCAGACGCACAGATAACTACTGCTAAGCTAGCAAACCTTGCAGTCAATACTACTAAATTAGCAGCTGACTCTGTAGATGGTTCAAAGATTTCAGATGATGCTATAGATTCAGAACACTTTGTAGACGGTAGTATAGATACTGCTCATATAGCTGACGATGCAGTAACTTCTGCTAAGATTGCAGATGATGCGGTTGTACAAGCTGCAATAGCTGACGCTTCTGTTGATGAAGCTAGGTTACAAATCTCTAACTCACCAACTAATGGATATGCTCTAACTGCTCAATCAGGTAATACTGGTGGATTAACTTGGGCTGAAGTTGGTGGTGGTGTAACTAGTGATGCACAATATAATACTTTAGCTGGAACTAATGCTGGTGCTTCTTTTACTGGAACAGATGCAACAAATAATACCCTGATTGGATATAATGCCGGAGGAGCAATTACAACGGGAGATAATAATGTTGCTTTGGGTCTTAATGCATTAGATGCAACTAATACAGGTTCAGCGAATATAGCCATTGGTTCTGCTGCTTTAGGAGCAAATACCACAGCAGCTGCTAACATAGCTGTTGGCTATAATACAATGCAGGATAACCAAGATGGAGCTGAAAATACTGCAGCGGGACACGAAGCTTTAGCTAATCACACAACGGCGGATAATAATACAGCCTTTGGTTGTAGAGCTATGTTAGGTAGTGCTAGCACTGCAGGAACAGGTGGTCATAATACTGCTATTGGTCACTCTGCAATGAGAGACGTTCATTCAGGATGTGAATCTAGTGTAGCTGTGGGTGCAAACTCTATGCGTTTACTTACGACAGGAAGTAAGAACACAGCTGTAGGTTACAATGCTTTGTATAGTAATCTCACATCAACTGAAAATACTGCAGTAGGTTTTAAAGCATTAGAGAATAATACTACTACTTATAACACTGCGGTAGGAGCTTATGCATTAGATTCTACTACTACTGGAAGTGCTAACACTGCAGTGGGTCATAATGCAGCACCGGCTGCTCAAACTGCCGAAGGAATATGTGCTTTTGGTTATTACACTTTATATAGTTGTACAGGAACTGGAAACGTTGCCGTAGGTAAGGCTGCAGGTAAAACTATCACTACCGGAACTAATAACGTATTCATTGGAACTGAAGCTGGTGATCTTAAAGAAACTGCAAGTTTAGCTAATGTTGCAGTAGGTGCCTACTCTTTTGGAGGAGGTGGTGAATCTGAAGGTAATACCTGCTTAGGTATGAGTTCAGGTGGTGCTGTCACTACAGGCGATAATAACGTTTGCGTGGGTAGAACTGCAGGTAGCTATATCACTACAGGATCAAACAATATATTTATTGGATTCGGTACTGGAATGTTAGGTAGTCCAACCGGAGTCTATGATACAGGTAGTAACGTTCTTTCACTAGGAAGTAATGCTATTACTGACTTCTATTGTTCTGATACTTCTATTTCGTCTTCTGATAAGAGAGATAAGACCGATATTGCAGAATGGACTCATGGCTTAGATTGGATTAATAAACTAAAACCTGTTACTTATCGTTGGGATAAACGTAGTTTCTATAGTGATGATTATAGTGTTACACCTGATGGAAGTAAGAAATGGGCAAGGCAACATCTAGGTTTCTTAGCTCAAGATGTATTAGAAGTTGAACAGAGTTTCGGTTATGCAGGTAAGAAAGATGACATGCTTACTGTTAACCTAAACTGTGACGATACAGCATATGGAATGAAATACGAGCGTTTAGTTGTTGTACTTACTAAAGCAGTACAGGAACTATCAGCTAAAAATGATGCTTTAGAAGCACGTATCGCAGCACTGGAGGCAGCATAAACTATGGCATTAACACAAGTAAAAACAACAGGTATAGCAGATGATGCTGTAACCCTTGCTAAACAAGCAGCAGGGACTGATGGTCAAATTATTACTTATGATGCATCTGGTAATCCTGCAGCAGTAGGACCAGGTACAGATGGACAAGTATTAACATCAACAGGAGCTGGTTCACCACCAGCTTTTGAAACCCCAGCTCCAGGAGTAGGTGGTGCAACAGGTGTAGACTTTAACGATACTGTTATGGCTAGATGGGGTACCGATAATGATATGCAAATTAAGCATAGCGGTACTGATGCTTCTATAGCTAATAACACTGGAAATCTATATATACAAACTGCTGATAGTTCTATAACTATGCAGCTAAATAATGGAGAAAAGCTGGTTAAGGCTATAGCTGATGGAGCCGTAGAGCTCTACCATGATAACGCTAAGAAGTTTGAGACTCTCTCAAACGGAGCTAAAGTAACTGGTAACCTTGAATTACTAGAAGCTGGATCTGATGTACGTATAAAGAATGACGGTGGTAAGTTAGTTTGTGGTGCTGGAGATGATCTACAAATCTACCATGATGGAAGTGCTTCGTATATTGATGATGCTGGTACAGGCATCTTGTATCTCCGTTCTAACCAGATGGAAATACATAAATATACTGGGGAAACAATGGCTCAATTTGTTGCTGACAGTGCGGTTAATCTTTATTACGATAACGTTAAGAAGTTTGAGACAACCTCAGCTGGTGTAACTGTTACAGGTAACTTAACCGTAACAGGTACATCCCCTGGTGGTATAGCTAATGCTGTTGTATTTAGAAAATCAGCTGATACGACAAGTAATTGCCTACCTATAACCGATTGGGAGAAAGAAGATGGCTTATATTTACCTGGAGAAATAGGCACATTTGCTGATCCTAGTAGTGGTGTTTTCACTTTCCCATCAACAGGATATTGGTATGTAATAGCAGTATTAAAAGCAACAATGGGAGCTGCGACAAATGGAGCAGCTATGCAGATTATGGTAACTAATGATAATGGAGGTTACTGGTCTTCTAACTCCTATACCAAACAGGGTTCTGATGCTGCTCACCACGTAAGTGCCACTACTGCTCATCTACTTGATGTCGAAGATACAAGTAACGATAAGGTTAAGATAAATGTTGCTTGTTCTGTTGGTAGTGAGGTAATAAATGGTGACACCACACAAAACGAGACTTTTATTACATTCATACGTTTAGGAGATACTTAATGGATAGACCAACTCATATAGAAGACGCATTAGCTCAAATACATAATGGAGCTTGGTGGACATGGACCGATAAGAATAATAAAATTTATTCGAATTTAAAATTAACTACCATTACTCAAGATGCTGATGGTTATCCAGTCTCTAATCCTCATTCAATCCCTTCTGAATCAGCAGTTAATGCTAAGTTAAAAGAGATGCAAGATGCTTGGGATTTAGAAAATGATTCATATAAATCAAAAAGAAGAGCTGAATACCCTAGTATAACTGATCAGTTAGATGATATATACCATAACGGTATAGATGCTTGGAAAGCTACTATTAAGGCTACTAAGGATAAATATCCGAAACCTTAATGTCCATCTATCTCCCCAGACCTGATCTACCTAAAGCTTTATATATCCCTCAGATGTACCTCAGGCAGCCTAGAGCAGACGTTCCAGCGTTTAAACCTATGGTTATACCTCCATCTGATTTAGAGCGACCTGAGGAGACTGAGCCAGCAGATGATGAAAAGACAGAACAACCAGAACAACCTACTTTAAAGATTCCGGTTATTGATATTCAAATGCCAATACCGGAAACAGCGGTAGTAGTAACTGCAGTGACAACAGCTGTTATTGCAGTAACAACTACAACTATTACTCAATCTTTATTTGAACCTATTAAGAAAAAGGTACAGAAACAACTACAAGCTAAAGTTGATGCATGGAAGAAAAAAAGGAAGGAAAAAACCTCCTCCACAAGCTGAAGAATGCAGCGGAGGATAATGAAACCCAGATCCAAATCCTTGGAACATTCGTCAGACTTGGCGTTGTGGTTTGGTCTGGTTTTATCATAACTTTAAACTACGTGGAATTACCGATGATTAAAAAGTCAGGGAATTCTGATATAACCTTTGTAGCATCCGTTTTTACTGGAGCTTTAGCTACCTTCGGTTTGACCACTGGTAATAAGAATGATAAAGGTAAACCTATAAACTGTCCAATGGCTAAGAAAAAGGAAGAATGAAAAAATGGCTTTTACTCTTAGCACTGGTTTCCCCCACAGCGGTAAGAGCAGAGTTAGTCACCCCACAGTTCACCCAGGGGTCGATGAACTCCACAACTACAACGACTCAAGAGATCGTGGAGGAAATAACCATCACGACTTATGGGTCTGCATTAAACAAATGGTCAGGAGACAATATAACACACACCTCAGCGTCTTCTGGCGGAATAGCGGATTCAGATTCGATATTCAACATGACAACAGCTGGCAGCGACTTCTCTTTAGAAGTAATAACAAGAGCAGCCAGTCAGGTACTCGAAGTAACGGAGATCGAAAGAGAAATCGATACTACCTCTACTACAGTATCATTATCAGTATTCTCACAATAGGAGGAATTCCAGCATATGCTGAAGAGGGAGAAACCAACAATACTTCAAACCCTGTGGCAGCGGCTACAGGAAACGTTACAAATCAAGCCGTCCAGTTCCAGAATAATGGAGCTCCAAGTCGTCAGG
>VTLG01000165.1_pt1 | contig 20947 bp, 16 predicted proteins | sample 4694571 | NCBI WGS metagenome assembly VTLG01 (sample SAMN12604809, study PRJNA352737) | marine metagenome | biome: ENVO:00000447; feature: ENVO:00000209|ENVO:00000569|ENVO:01000036; material: ENVO:00002151; isolation source: viral sequences binned using virsorter ... | reverse complement strand
TAATGCAGCTTCACAAGCAGATGGTGCAAAATATGGTGGAACGGTAGGTACAGGAGGTAGTGCTGTTGATTATGGTGGAACAACTTTTCATGTAATTCAAACCACAGGAACTTTCACTACAAGTGATACAATAACAAGTAATTTTGCAGAAGATTTAGCAGCTGGGTCTGTCACACTATCAGCAGTAAAGTATTATAATTTTGCTGATGCACATTCTATATATGGTGCAAATAATGGTGTGTCTGGAAAACATTATGCAGCAGACCTTTCCATGTTAGATAGAAAGAAGTTGACAGGAACAGCTTCAGGTGCTTCTATTACTGTAACTGGAATTAATACTCAATTTACTTCTGATTTTAAAGTAGGAGATTTGTTTGAGATTGATAATGTTGCTGGTAATGCTCAAAGAATGGAAGTTAAGGCTATAGCTAGTGATGTATCATTGACAGTAGTAGAAACGATACCTGTTACTATTAGTAATGGTATAATTACCAGAGTTCGTGCTAAGATTGAAGAACAAGAAGAATTGGTAATGCTTTCCAAACTCCCAAAACAAGCAGTCAAAACATTAAAAGCTACAGAACTTAATAATAAAGTTGATACTACACTTAGAGTTCGCAGACAAAATACCTTACCTCTTACTGGTGGAATTGGTTCATTTTCTTTACCAGAAGGAGAAACCTTTGTATCATTTAATGAAGATGATTATGTTATTTCTCTTACGGAGGCTTCTGGCTCAACAAATGGATTCGCCGCAGGAACAGTTTTATCACCCACAAAGGATGCTGGAACTTGTAAAGTAGAAATTACTAGTCAGGGATTTACTATGACTCTTTCTGGTGGTGGTACTGGATCAGCTAAAGTTACCTATACTGCACAAATAGCAACTGCAAATGAAAAAACTAAAACTCTTCAACCAATGTCAGAACTTAATATCCCAGCTAAAGGAATTTCTGGTGCATATGCTAATACAGGTATTTTTGGAACTAATTGTACTGATGAAGAAATTTCATTAATGAAAGCTGATGTATTTAAGGTTCATGGAATTTATATGTCTGCAAATTTTACAGATGCCGCAGTACCACCTAGACTAACATATCAATCAAAATCGGGAGAAACTACAAACACTTTAACTTCTGGTGATATTTTTCAGCCTGGTGCTAAAGTAGTAGGTAGTAATGGAGCTATTGCAAGGATTATTAGTGGTTCTTATACAGGAAGTGGTGGTGTTGGTGGAACAACTCAAATAGCATCATTTTCATATCTTACAACAAAAACATTTACTGATGGAACTACACTTACTTCTGAACAAAATACTGCTACTTCTGGAACTTTAACTATTTCAAGTAGTGGGGTTGCTGCTGGGGATGAAAATATTTTAAGTAATTATCAAGTAGATACTGGTATGCGAGATACTTTTTATGATCTTGGTAGTGTTGCAAGAAAAGCTGGACAAGCACCCCCAACTGGAAGATTGTTGATAGTGTTTGATTATTTCACACACGGTGCAGGAAATTATTTTAGTGTAGATTCATATCCAGTAGGAACTTCAGCAACAAGTATTACCTATGATGAGATTCCTTTGTATTCTGCTCAGAGAGTAGATCCAGATACTATCTCACCAACTGGTGAATATGACCTTAGAGATGCTCTTGATTTCAGACCTAGAATTGGAGATTATAATCAAGGAAATGTATTTAATCATACTGGTACTCCAGCCGCTTCTGCAAATTCAATAACACCATTTTCATTTGCAATGAGAAGTGGAACGGTAATGGGTTTTGAATCTGGTTCAGCATCATTGATTGATGTGCCAAAAACAGATGATACTTTTATATCTTCTTTTAATTATTACTTACCTCAAAACGCAGCATTATGGTTAGACTCTGAAGGAGAGTTTAAAACCGTAGTTGGTGCCGCAGCAGAGAATCCAGAAAATCCAGTTGCTCTTGAAGATGCAATGCAGATTGCAGAATTTAGAATTCCCCAATATACCTTTGCACCTTCAGATATTGGTATGCGAAGGTTAAAGAACCGCAGATTTACCATGAGGGATATTGGTAAGATTAATGAAAGGGTTGAGAACTTAGAATACTATTCTCAATTGAATATGTTAGAGAAGGATACAGAGTCTTATCAAATACAAGATGCAGATGGATTAGATAGATTTAAGAATGGATTTATTGTAGATAACTTTACAGGACATAGTGTAGGGGATGCTTTACATCCAGATTATCAGAACTCTATGGATATGGCAAATGGTATTTTGAGGCCAGAGTTTAAACATAGAATGTTGACTTTGGAGGAATCAGTTTCAACGGATGCTGCAAGAACTTCAGCGGGGTATCGAAAGACAGGAGATTTATTGACCTTGCCTTATACTGAAGTTGAAATGATCAATCAACCATATGCATCTAGAATTGAAAATGTAAATCCATTTAATGTTATTGCTTGGATTGGTTCGATTTCTCTTGATCCTTCTTCTGATATTTGGAAAGATACCAATAGAATGCCTAATCTTGTTATCAATCGTGAAGGTAACTATGATTCCTTTATTGCACGAAACGGAGGTAGTGCAGTCAATACAGTTTGGAATGAATGGGAAACTTTTTGGACAGGTGAGAAATCGAATTCTGTACAATGGAGAGATACTTCATGGGCAACAGCTAGAAAACAAGTTCCTTTCCGTAGAGTTATGGAAAGAACAGTTACAACTACTACAACAAAACAATCAAGGTCTGGTGTTCGTACTGAAATTACTCCAAGAATTGATTATGAATCTAAAGGAGATAAAGTTGTCAGTACAGAGGTTCTTCCTTATTGTCGTGCAAAAACTGTTAATTTTACAGCAAAAGTTTTCAAACCGATGACAAGACTATTTGCATTTTTTGATAATGTAGATGTTACACAATATTGTAAACCAGCAATTCCTTATAGTAATACCTATAATGCACTTAATGGAGCTCTTACTTCTGGAACAACAGCAATTGTTGTTAATTCTACAGGTATATTTCCAACATCTGGTTCAATTACTATAGATGATGAAATAATTACATATACAGATAAAACTTCTACAACATTTGGGGGTACTGTACTTAGAGCTCAAAGTGGTACAACAGCCGCTATCCATGATGATAATGCTAGAGTATATAAAACACCAGTTGATGGAGATCCACTTATCACAGGAGCTACAGGTAAATGCGCTGGAGCTTTTAGTATTCCAGATCCAAATGTTTCTGGAAATCCTGCATTTAAAGTAGGTGAAAGAATATTCAGATTAACTTCTGATGCAGCAAATGGTGTACTTTCAGGAGATACAGAAACCGCTGGAGAAACAACTTATTATGCAAAAGGACTTCTTGATAATATTCAAGAAACAATTATTGCAACAAGAAATGCAGATGTAAATAAAGTTTCTGTTAATGATACTAGAGTGGTTACTAGTACAAGAGCTTCAGATCATCAAATTGGATGGTGGGATCCAGTAGCACAATCTTTCTTAATTGATACTAAGGGTGGGGCATTTGTTACTTCTGTTAATGTATACTTTCAATCAAAATCAGAAACCGTTCCTTGTCAATGTCAAATGCGAACAATGAAGAATGGTTATCCAACAACAACTATTCTACCATTTGGTACTGCTTCAGCAGAACCTTCTGAGATTCAAGTATCAGAGGATGCTTCATTACCTACTTTATTTACATTTCCAGCACCAATATATTTACAACAAGACATAGAATATTGTTTTGTCATCATGGCCAATACTCAGGATTATATGATATGGCTATCTCATATGGGAGATGTAGAGATAGGTGGAAACAGAACTATTTCTGACCAACCATATGCTGGAGTATTGTTCAAATCTCAAAATGCATCTACATGGTCAGCTGCACAAATGGAAGATTTGAAATTCAGCATTAATCGTGCTAGTTTCTCATTATCTTCTGGTGTAGTAACTTTACAAAATACAGGAATAGAAAATGTAGCTTTAGGACAATCGCCTATTGTAGGAATTCCTGGCACTAAGAAAGTAAAAGTAAGACATCTTAATCATGGAATGTATGCAGGGTCAGTTAATAATGTGACTATTTCTGGAATAACAGGAACCATTTCAACTTCTGGTGGAACTTATAATCTTGGATTTGCTCAAAGTGGAGATGAAGCAAATAATGCTTTATCTAGTGGAGTGGGTACAGGAATGAATGGAACTTTTACTGCATTAGCTGAAGTTGGATTAGACCATTATATTATAGATTTGGGACAAACACATTCATCAAACCATGCAGTTCCTTTTACTGCCTTTGATGAAGCAAAAGTAACTGGTGGTGCAACTGGACTTGCATCTGAAAATTATATAATGGATACAGGAAAAGCAGTATTACAATTAATGGAAGTTGGGGGGTCTGATGTTACAACTAAAATTAGAACTACTTCTGCAACAAGTGCTTCTGGTACTGATGGAGTTGCTGGTGGAAGTGAAACTTCATTTAATCTTGTCGCAGGATCTTCAGCAGTAGAAGTATCACCAAACGAAAATATTAATTTTGCTGAACCTGTAATGATTGCTTCTACTATTAATGAAACAAATGAAATGACAGGTAATAAATCATTTGAAGTACTTGCAACTTTGAGTACAGGAGTTGAAAATATTACTCCTGTAATTGACACTCAACGTATGGGAATGATTTGTGTACAAAATAGATTGAACAATATAAATGTTAATACTGATTATTATACAACAGATACTTTAGGTCGTAGTACAGTTTTCTCAGATGGGTATAGTCCAAAAACCGCTGCAGAGGGTGATGCAAATGCTGCTGTTTATATAACACGAAAAATAAGTTTGGCAAATGCATCAACTTCATTGAAGGTAATGTTTGATGCAATAGTATTCAGTTCAGCATATGTTGATGTGTTCTATAAAGTATTAAAGTCTGATGATACTACAGCATTTGAAAGTATAGAATGGACAGAAATGACTATTGATAAAGCTGTTTCAGAATCTAAAGATTATGGAGACTTTAGAGAACGAACATATGAGGTAGCTGGACTAGAAGGATTTATTGCATTTGCTGTGAAGATAGTAATGCGTGGAACCAAGTCTACAGAACCACCTTTCATTAAGGATTTTCGTACAATCGCATTAGCATTATGACACAGAAAGTGGAAAGTCATCCTGAGTTAGCAAGGGATGAATATAGTAAGGGTATTACGAATATAGACAATGATGCATATTCAAAATATATGCATGGAGCTCTTGCTCGCAAAGAACGTAATATAACTTTAAGGAATAACACAGAAGAAATAAATAATTTAAAAGAAGATGTGTCGGAGATAAAAGATATGCTTCGACAATTAATAAGTAAACAAAATGGCAACTAGAACTACAGAATCAACAAATACCTTAGAATCCTTTAGGGTTAATTTTAATGGATTAGTAGATGATATAGGAAATGTAACTGTATCTGCCGCAGGAGATCAGCTTAACACTACTGCAACTACAATTGTAGGTGCCATTAATGAACTATTTGTAGGATTTAAACTTGTATCACAAATTTCAGGAGATGATTCTTATTATCTCCAACCAACAGATACAGAAGTTTTAACATTAAAAGGTGGAGCTGGAATACATTCTGGAGCCGAAACAACTAATATAGTAACAGACATAACCGCAGATGATGAAATGTCATTTTTCTTAAATGATAATATAACAGGATTAGCAAGTTTACAAGTAAATACCATAACGCCTACAGCTGGAGGCTCAACAGATCCAATAGTATTTGGAACATTATTAAATGGTTCAGGAACAAATTACAATGTAAAATTTGCAAGTCCAGGCGATACAAATATTGATTATGGCTCTACACAGGGGTTTGCTGCGGCAATGTCGGTTGCATTAGGATGATTATAAGATTATAAATATAAAAAAGAACTTGGAGTAAACAATGGCCAATAATTTTAAGAATGCTGTCGTAAGAAATATATCAGCAGACAGCAATTTACCAACAACAGTATATTTTGTACCAGACACTTTGAAGGCAATTGCAATCGAACTGGATTGTTCAAATAAAAGTAGTGCTGGAGTTACAGTTACAATTCAGATGGAAGATGAAAGTCTAAATGAAACGAAAGATCAGGCAGGAACGGTAACAGCAGCTAATGCTCATGTAATAAGTAATGTAGCGACTACTGCGACAGGGGTGCTTACAACAACTGGTGGTGCAGTTCATAATTTAATTGTAAATGATAGAGTATTATTTAATGTAACTGCTGCACCTAGCTTTACTGATGCTTCCTTACCACCTAGTGGCGAAGCGGCACTTTCGGTAACTAGATTTTATTATGTACAATCTGTACCATCAACTACAACTTTTACGATTGCAGAAACAAGAAGTGCAGCATCCCCACAAAGTTTTGATACCGCAGGGACAGCTGTTGAATTTAAAAAGATTCATTTAGCAGATTTAGTTAAAGATGCACCTGTACCAGTAGGTGGAACATTAAAAGTTATTTCTGGACAAAAAATAGTTATGGAATCAGCAGTTGCTGGTGCAAATGATAAACTTTATGCATATACATCTGGTGCAAGTTCAGTAGATGTAATAGCATCAGTATTACAAGATGTATCATAGGAAAATAAATGTCTTATATTGGAAATCAATCAGAGAATAAAGTAAGTCCTGCTTTCATGAGGGAGAATTTAGTTCCCAATGGATCTGCGACATACTTTGACTTGATACATGATGTTCCTGGCTATCAGGCAGAAAACCTTTTAGTTACAGTTAATAATGTTATTCAGGAACCAGCAAGTTCTTATACCATTATCAACGATGGAAATAACAGACCACGCAGATTAAACTTTGGTGTGGCTCTTGCAACTACAGATTCACTCTATGTGATTCATCGTGGAGCAGGAGAACTTTACCATACACCGCCTGCAAATTCTGTAGGAACTTCTGCACTAGAATCCAATTTAAGATCTGGAAATGTAGATTCATTTACTGCAACGGCAGGACAGACAGCATTTACATTAACTGAAATACCACTTAATGCAGAATCAATAGATGTATATGTCAATGGCATATATCAGAAACCAACTACAAATTATACAGTTACAGGAAGTTCAACAGCCCTGACATTATCTAGTGGAATATTAGTAGGAGATGAAGTAGATGTTCATCACAATACAATTAGGACTACTGTTACTCATGTTGCAGATGGAAGTGTAACGAGTGCAAAACTGGATACGAATATCGCAGTTGCTGGAACTCTTGCAGTTACAGGAGCATCCACTCTTACAGGAAATACTACAGTAGGTGGAACTCTTGGAGTTACAGGAGTAACGACACTTTCAGGAAATGCTACAGTAGGTGGAAATTTAACAGTCACAGGAAATTATACTGTATCGGGTACAACTACAACTATCGATACTACCGTTACAGTTTCAGATGCAATGGTAATCAACAACGCAGGGTCGGATGTTGGTCTAAAAGTAAACAGCACATCAACTGGAAATATTATGCAGTTACAGGATAACGCTACTGACATATTTGTTATCGCAGATGGTGGAACAACAACAATAAGTGGTGATGTAGAAATGGCCACAAATAAAAAGATAAAACAAAAAGGAGCTTGTATCCAATCAAGCACACATCAAGCAATCATATTCGGATATTAAGGAGTAACTATGGCTATACCAAGTGGAGGAGGAACTGAAATTTTTTGTAGAGGACATATACCTGCCCAAACAAGTGATGCAACTAATTTTAGATGGGATGGAACAAGTCCAACAATGGGAACTGCTACATACGAGGTTCCTGCTAATACTATTATAATTCTCAAAAATTTTATAGTTTCAAACAGGGATTCTGGAGCAGAAACTTTTACAGTATCATATGGAGATTATGGGACTACAACTATGTATATGATTAGGAATCATGCATTAGCTAATAATGAAATATTTGTATGGAATGATATTTTGGTTTTGCATGCTGGAGATTTTATGTCACTCTGGGCAGGAGCAGGAGATGCTCATTTAGAGATTAACTATAATTACATCAAACAGGATTGGAGCTAGGAGGAACTATGAGTGGAATAATTGGAGGAGCAGGAAGCAAGTCAGGGATTATCGGTCAGACTGAACTTGAGTATGAGGTAGGTGCTTATATACCAATAGTTTCAGGTAGTGATGCTGGAAGTGGAACATTGGGTCTGTCTAGCACTACTCACCACATAAGATACGTTAAAGTTGGGAAACTGGTTCATATTCAAGCACATATTGTTTTAACTGGTTCTGGTACTTTTAGTGGTTATCTTCTAGTATCTTTACCTTTTGTGGTCTTAAATGAAGACAGTACGGCTGCTAATAAAAATTTGAATAATTCGTTAATAACTTGTTTTTGGAGTGACCATAGTGGTTCAAATGATACTCAAACATTTGGTGAAGTACAACGAGGTACAGATGTTATGTATTTTGGTTGGCGTAATAGTGGTGGTGGAGCTTCTGTTTTTCCAATAGATCATGGTAGTGTGGATACAGATTGGCAAATGCGTATCTCAGGGACTTATGTTGCGGCAAATTAAAAAAGGAAAAAATGGCAAATAAATTAGATACAATAGAAGTAGTTGGAGAATACAAACATCTTCAAATACGAGAGATTGCTGATTCAGGTGAATATTATCGGAGAGTTATTTCACCAAATATGGATGTGTCTGGAGAAGTTCAAGAGATAAAAGACAAAGCAGAAGAGTTATGGACTGATGAAGTTAAAACTGCATTCTCAGAATTTAAGGCCGAACAACAATCATATTATGAAAATGAAAAGTCAAAACAAGAAGCAAAACGATTAGCAGAACAAAAAGCAAAGGAGTAACACATGAGCAGAGCAAGAGAGATAACAAATGTCTGAAGGTTACATAGGATTAGCACCATCATATGGTGACTTGGATTTTGATGTAGTCCAATCTACACAACTCTTTGTTTCTCTTGACGGTATCGTACAAGAACCAGACTATGCATTTTCCATAGGGAGAAGTGCAGCTGGACAAATGCAGATTACTTTTGCAGAGGCTCTTACGGTATCAACCGCAACTGGAAATACTACTGCAAATTCTGCAAGTCTGACTAATATTACAACTACGAATTTTAATGTAGGTGCAGCAATATCTGGAACAGGAATACCAGCAAATACTTTTGTACACGCAATCGCTACAGCAGGATCTTCAAGTGATGGAACATTAACCCTTTCCAATAATGCAACATCTACTGCTACAGGAACTACCTTCTCAGCTGGTGCAAGAATCTTTGTAGTCTATCTTGGAAAACAATTACTTACTCCATCAACTACAGAAGATGCAACCGTACCATTGGTGGAACACCAGAATGGAGATGGTTCAAAAGTTGCTTTCAGTTTAACCAGAACACCCCCAAATCAATCAAGTATCTTGGTATTTGTGGATGGTGTTTTCCAGAGGGGCTCAGGAAATGCATATACACTTTCTGGTGCAACTATTACATTCACAGGAGCTCCACCTTCAGGAACGAATAATGTTACAATACATTATGTAGCAACTCAGAATAATTCTGTTCCTACAGTCGCAGATGCAACGATTACAAATGCAAAACTAAGTCTTGATTATTCTGATTCAACATACAGAGCTCCAACTATTGACAATTCATTTTCAGCTGCAACTAAGACTATAAAACAAATTAGTGCCACAAGATATTATGGAGTAAATGATGTCTTGGTACTTTTGAATGGAATTTGTCTAATACCAACAACTGACTATACAATAAGTACAACAACTTTAACCCTTGTGGGAGGTGCGCCAGGGGCCGGATCAAGTTTAGTGGTACGTTATCTTGCACTATAAATATAAGAAATAGGAAACAATGGCAACGAACACAAGAAAATTAGCTTCACTATTAGGTGCAAGTGGTGCAGGAATTGCAAACGATGGTACTCTTACTTCAGCCGCAATAGGTGAAGTAATAGTCGCAGGAGATATTGCTGCTGGTGCTGTAGATACAGCTGAACTTGCAGATGATGCTGTAGAAACTGTCAAGATTGCAAATGACCAAATTACAGGTGCTAAGATTGAAAACAATCCTACGATTGCAGGAAACCTCACAGTCTCAGGTGATCTTGTTCCATCCACACCATTGAGTCACAGGAATATTTTTATTAATGGAGCAATGACTATAGCTCAAAGAGGAACTTCAGAGTCTAGTGTAACTTCCACACGGTATGCAAAAGCGTGTGATCGAATGAAAATTATAATGTCAAGTGGAGGAGGTTGGACTATATCTCAAGAATCATCGGGGCCAGCAGGATTTAGTAATTCGTATAAAGTACTTTCTACGGAATATGAAACTCTTGACTCAAGAAGAGTTTATATTGATTCATCATTTGAAGGACAGGATTTACAACATCTGAAAAAAGGAACAGCAGGAGCATTAGCTACAACATTATCATTTTGGGTTCGTTCTGCAACAACTGGAACTTTTATTGTACAACTTCATGATCATGATAATAATAGAACTATTTCTAAGCCTTATACAATATCTGTGGCAGATACATGGGAATATAAGACTATAACATTTGCAGGAGATACTACTGGTGCATTTGGCAATGACAATAATAAGTCTTTGTCTATTTATTTTTGGTTAGTTGCTGGAACTGATTACACTTCAGGCACATTAAATACATCTTGGAATACTGCTGTTAATGCAAATCGTGCCGTTGGACAAACAGATATAGTTGCTACTAAAGATTGGTGGATCACAGGCATCCAATGGGAAGTGGGTTCCAACGCAACTCCATTTGAACATCGGAGTTGGAATGATGAAGCTATAAGATGTTACAGATATTGTTATCTGTATGGTAGAGGAGGAGCAGATAGGGCTATAGGTAGAGTAGATGGCACATCAAACTGCAATGTGGGATTTGAAATACCAGTAAGTATGCGAGCAATACCAACTGCATCAACTAAAGATGGGGATTCTTGGTATTTGAGAATTTATAATGGAAAACCAAATCAAGGAGGTAAAGTAGATACTCAGAATGAAGCTATTAGTAGTATAGATGTAGATAGTCTACCATATGGTAATTGTATCTACTTTGTAGTTGGTGGGGGTACTGGTTTTACTGATGATAGATTTGTTGCAGTAAGAGTTGTATCGTCTGATATAGTCTTTAGTGCTGAATTATAAGGAGTCAAATGAATTATAAAATACAAAGACATTGGAAAACAGATGAAATTAGTGGAATTGAAGGTATACGAGAAGGAATGTCTAGTATAGTAATTCCTTTAGATGAAAATAATATTGATTATGTAGAATATCTTGCATGGGTTGCAGATGGTAATACTGCGGTAGAAAAAGTAGATAAAGCAACTAGAGATATAAATCGTTTGGGTGATGAATGGACATCTATCAGACAAGAAAGAAATAGGCTTTTAATAGAATCGGATTGGACACAAGGTGAAGATTCTCCATTAAATGCATCAAAGAAAGCAGAATGGGGTACATATCGACAAGAGTTGCGTGATGTTCCAACTAATCAATCTAGTGAAATTGCAGCTTCAGATATAACTTGGCCCACTAAACCAGCAGATGAATAAAAAAACAAATATAAAGTAAACAATGGCAATACGAAGAACATTAGCACAATTTTCAGATGAGATAGTCGCAGCAGATATTGCAGCCGATGCAGTAGGTGCATCAGAACTTGCAGATGATGCAGTAGATACAGCTGCGATTGCAACTAATGCTGTTACTGCAACTGAAATTGCAGCAACCGCAGTAACAGCAGCAAAACTTAATACTGATGTTACTGATGGAAGTGCAATTGCTACTAGTGTAAAACCACATATTCAGCCAGGAGTTTTGCAACCAGCTATTGCAGGAAAACTATTGAATGGTGCAAATCATTCTGGTGCATATGGTACAGCTCAAACTCAATCTGGTGGAGATGGTCACAATTATTACTATACTGATATAAAGGGAAGCAAGCCGATAAAAGACCCACGCATAGGTGTTCATTTTGGTAGTCAGAGACACATGATAACATCAGCACAAATATTGGAACAAGAAACTGCTACACATGGTGAGAATGTTTATTCTATAGATGGTAGAGAATGGATGAGAATAGTTACTGGTCAAGGAACAATAGCAAAGTTTGATACTTATAGTTCAAGAATTTATGCAAATAATTGGGGAACTGATGCAGCCTTTATTGAAGTAGTGGGATATTTTAATTCTATAAACATAGGAGGTATGGTATGGGATGCAGCAAGCTATGGTGTTAAATATGCTATCAATGGTGCGGCATATACAACTGCAAACCCATCTTTTGTTACAGGACTTAGTTCCCCATTAGTCGGCAGTAGATATGTAAATGGATCTTCCATTTTAAATATTCCAGTCGTAGCAACATTAGGAATAAATACTGTAAAAATAAATACTGGTGCATCCATGCATAGCTTAGAACTAATAGTCCAAGATACCACATCAGATGCAACTAAAGTCCAGATACAAATCCCTGCACAAAATGTAGTTAGTTATGGTAAAAAGTTTTCATTAAGTGCAGCTGCACATCATTATAACCCATTTGCATTTGCAGGAGATGGTACGACAGCAGTAGCAATAGGAAATACAACATCTCATGGTAAGGTTGCTACAGGATGGGCAGGGTCAACTTCTGCTTATTTTGATTCAACTCTTGATACTGCAACATCACTTGGTCTTGCAGCGTGGGAACATAGCGGTGATTTTTACAGACCAATAATGGGCGGAAGAATTGTCAAGTGGATTGATTCTTCTGGAAATATTAAAACCTCAGTAAACATGATGCCTCCTGCCGGAACAGGAATAGGTAATGCTACAGGAACAAATACTCCTGTTGCTGAAAATTGGACAACTAGATTCCAACCAGTAGAACCACATTCAACCACAATAGACCACTCACAAGCAGAAGTTGCAAAGACATTTCATTTTACAGAGTTTGGAAATGGTGCAGCTAATCAAGGAAATAATACAAGTGGTTCTTTACAAGATGCAAGTATGTTAAGTGGTAATGATGATATTGTCTATACAATGGATGATGGTCTTACTGGTTTAGCTGCTAAGTCTTGTCAAGCACCGATGGGTTCGGGTTATCATACAATCATGCCCAATGGTGATGGTCAGTATTTCCTTTTAACATTTATAGGTACTGGACTTACCATAGAAGGCACCAATAATAGTGCTGGCATACGAACTATAGTACAAAATCTACCATACGGCACTCATATTTTTAAAAGTTTGCGTGATGCTGATGGTAATCCAGATTTTACAATAGATGGAATTGCAATGAATGATGTTGCTATTGGTACTTATGCTGAGGCTACATGGTTTACCATCCATCAACCCAAAATGCCACCTATTCCAGAGAACGCCTGTATCATCTCAGACTATATGCTCATGGCAGATTTTGTTCCTCAAACTGCAACAGGAATAGAAAAAATATCTAAAGGAGTTAGAGCCTGTTCAATTTCAAGAGATATGTTAAGTAATGGGGTAACTGGTCAAAGTTGGACTTTTCAGCAAAATCCTGAGTATTATAGTGGGTGGAGAATGTATCAATCGCAAGATGCAAATGGAACTAATTGGACACACAGAACACCTTCTTTTTGCACAAATTGGATATATCGAGGGAAAAAACCAAATCAATGTTCTTTGTTTAATGGTAGTAGTGCAGCTGGTTCTCAAACAGAGGGAACTAATGCAACACTTGGATCATATAGACATTTAACTAGTGCTGTTACTCTTGGTATTCAAAATTGTGGTATGAATCCTGGCAGCGGACAGAATGCAGATATATCTGGAATGGAATTTGTAATTCCAACTCATACATCATCACATTATCAAACCTTTGAAAGCCCATACCTAAAGGAGCTTGTAGGAGGTGATAGAAATATGGAGCAGACTAATCTAGTGGTTACTGCTGATGGCAAGAGCTGGGATGAAGTTACTAGAGATACAAGTTATATAGGGAATCAATGTGTTAGTACAACTACAGAATCAACAATCGCCAACGCTGCAATTATAATGAATAAATGGAGAGGAGAACTGAATGGTGTTAGATTTTACTTCAATAAAGATTTTGCAATATCCTATGATCGTATAACTTGTTTAAAAGATGGGTATTATAATATATATTGGATGACATATGTAAGTGGCAGCTCCGCAGGGAAACACGTTTATTGCAGAGTTAATGGAGTCAATTTAGTTCTTTCTTATATTGGTGGTGCAGCAAGGACTGATAATCTTAATGGAGGAGCAAAGGCTTATTTAAAACGAGGAGATTACATTACACTTTATGGTTATTGGAATGATGCTGGAGATAGTGCTAATTATAATGCTTTTTGGATTGAAAGGTCTTAATATGTATATTTCACATAAATCAAATGTAATACAACACATTTCCGATGCAGAATGGGATTGTAGAAGATTATCTAAAGGAATATCACTCTCTGAATATTGGGTTTGGTTAGAATCTGTAACTACTGTTACTGATGATGAATACCCTATAACTACAATAGATTATAGTGGTGAAACAGGATACACGATTGTTGAATGTGAAGATGAAGATATTCAGAAAAGACTTGTTCAATTAAGTGATTATGTTTCTTACACACTAGAAGGAACAACTACTTATAATATTAAATATTATGCTAGTAAAAGAAATGCAGAAGAAATACTAGATCCAGACGGAAATAGTCACGATCCAAAGCAGTATGTACAATCACACTTTGTAGGACAAGATGACACAAGAGATGCAAGAATCCTTGCAGAGAAATGGGCAAACGTAAGAGCAGAAAGAGATAGAAAGATTGCAGCTACAGATTGGAGAGTTATAGTTGCAAGTGAATCAGATGAGGGAAGTGATCTTCCTACAAAATGGAAAACTTACAGAACCAATTTGAGGGACATTACAGAACAAGCAGATCCAGATAATATTACATGGCCAACAGAACCATCATAATATAAATATAAGTAAAAAACACAAATGGCAATTTCAAGAATAACAGGCGCAGGAATCGCAACAGATACGTTAGAAGCAGGAGATATAGCTGAAGGAGCAGTTGGGCATTCAGAACTTAATGATGCTACTGGTATAACAACAGATTATCATAAAGTTCCTACTTTTGCAAATGATGCCGCACGAAATTCCGCTATATCAAGTCCTGCAAATGGAATGATTATATTTAATACTGCTTCAGCTGCACTACAACAGTATAATGGTGAGTGGTCTACTATTATTCCTGCTCCTAAAATTAGTTCTATTTCTGGATTTCTTAACGAAGATACTGATTCAACAATAACAGTCTTTGGTTCTAGTTTTAATTCAGCTAGTGCAGTTAAAATATATGATGCAGCTTCAGGTGGTACTCAAGTAGGATCAAATGCAACCACAACTTTTAATTCAACGACAAAACTTACTGCTGTATTTGGTGGTTCAGGTGTTCCAGTTGCTGGAGATGCGGTTTATATAGAAGTTGACAATTCAGGTGTAGCTGCACGATTTGCAACAGCAATCACAGTCAATGCAGATCCAACTGCTACTTTTGCTGGTGGTACTGGAACTGGATTTAGTTCACCTACGCATTTAGGTACTTATTCTAGTACATTGACCGATGTGGATTCTAATACAAAACTTCTGTTAAATTTTGATAGACTTGGTGGAACAGATTTTGAGGATAGTTCTAATTATGGTGGCACAGGTTATAAAGTTACTGCTTCTGGTAATGCTACAATCAAGTCTAGTCCTTTTGGAGATGGTAAGTCTGCAATGTATTTCGATGGTACTGGTGATTATATCCGGCCGCCGGATCATGCAGATTTTGATTTTGGAGCACCTTCAGGAAATACGAATGATTTTACGATTGAAGCTTGGATTAATCCTACAACAGCTAGTGGTTGGAGAACTATTTTCGGAAGTGGCTCATGGGGAGGCTCTAATTACGATTATGGTTGGGATTTGTCAGATAGCTCAAATTATCTTAGAATTAGTTTAAAAACTACTGGAGCAGAAGTTCAATTTCAGACTGCCATAGCTATTGGATTAAATACTTGGAGTCATGTTGCATTAGTACGTTATGGAACACTTTTTAACATATATGTTAATGGAATCGCAGATGCTAATTCAATGACTAGCTCAGTAAATGTAGCATCTAATACAGGGGCTCCTTATATTGGAGAGCAAGGAAGAACAAATGCTCGTTATATCGGTTATATAGATGAAGTTCGTGTTTCAAAAGGTATTGCACGTTGGACTGAGAATTTTGATATACCAACTACACGTTATGTAAGTGATTCATATACAAAACTTTTGGTACATAGTAATCTTTCTAGTAGTCTACCCTCTACTACATTTACAGATAGTGGGGCAACTACACATACACTTACTGCATCTGGTGATACAAAACATACTACCCTGTACAATGGTACTGAGAATTCTATTTTCCTTCCAGCATTGACATACCCAGCTAGTGGAAAAACATTTGGAAGTTATGGTGTTTATTTTGATGGAGTGGGAGATTTTTTATACTCAACCGCTACTAATGTCGGTTCTGGAGATTTTACCTATGATATGTGGATGTACCCTCTAACACAAGTGGCATCAGACTCAGATGAAATTTTTCTTGATACAAGAAACTCAAGCGGTGCAAATGGTGGTTTTTGGAGTTTTCAAAAGGCTACAGGTGCCTTACGATTTTATACTCCTGTTAGTACAAGTGTAGATTTAGTATTTAACGATAATAATTTATCCCTTAATACATGGACTCATATAGCCCTAGAACGGTATAATAATGTTATTCGTTGTTACGTTAATGGGGTTCAAGATACTACTACTGGAACTACTTCTGCTGATTTGTCTAATGCTCAGCAGTGGATTGGTATAAATCAAAGTGAAAGTAACAGTCATTCATGGAAAGGGTATATTGATAGTTTCAGGCAGAGTTCTACTGCTAGGTATCAAGGTACAAACTTCACACCACCTACCACACTTTATAACGGAGTCGCTGGAGATGCAGTTGTTCCTACAATCACCTTTACAGGTACAGCAACCCCGGCCCTTGCTGCAGATGAGGATATTGAATATACTTCTGTAGACAATACAGCTAAAGCTGATGGTAGTCGAAGTCTTACTGATACTGATATTGGTTTAACTCTTACAAACTTAACAGGAGGAGATAAAAGTAAGGCTACTCTAGCAGGAACTTTGACTTCTGCTGTATCAACTACACATAGTAATATGCCACTAAAGTTACTGCTGCATCAACTACACATAGTAATATGCCACTAAAGTTACAGGTTCGTAAGACATTAGGAGATGCGGCATATGCAAATGCATCAAGAGTAGTTACCTTTTCTGGTTCTACAGTTACTACTGGTTTAGCTCCAGCAATGCCCGTAACTGGAACAGGGATTCCAGCTGCAACCACAATTACTACAGTAGATTCTTCAACCACAATTACATTGTCTGCAAATCCTACAGGTGGAACATTAACTGGTCAAAGTTTAATTTTTGAAGATCCTACCAGAATAACTCATCTTGGCGGATCTGATGTTCTGGATAATACTGATACGATGTTGACCCTTGCTACTGGAGCAGATATTGGGCATAAACTTTTTAATGCAAGAAGGACTATAGGTACTGCAGCTATTAAATCAATAACTGGTTTTGGGTTTGCACCAGATTTTGTTTGGATCAAATCACGAAGTTCTGGTGATTATCATCAGTTATTTGATACTCTCAGAGGAGCGACATGGAGAATGTATACCAATGCTGACTCTGCTTCAAACTCAGTAGCTGCAACTCTAACATCTTTTAATACAGATGGTTTTCACAAAGGAAACCAAAGTAATGTTAATACCAACAATGCTGAATATATTAATTACGGTTGGAAAGCAGGAGGTACGCCAACGGCAGATAACGCAGCTGGTCAAACTCCAACTTCAGGTAGTAAAATGATAGATGGTTCAATATCAGTAGCTGCTTACGTTGCTGCAGGTATTTATCCAAAAAAGCAGACAGTTAATACAGTTGGAAAATTTAGTATATCAGAATATACAGGAAGCGGTAGCCAAGGGACTGTTCCACATGGGTTAGGTGTTGCTCCCGATCTGGCAATTGTTAAATGTACAAGTGGTTCTGGAAAATGGGTTGTACATCATAATGGAAATGCTGAAGGGTCAGTTAATTATCTTGACACTAATTCTGCACAAGATGGTACAGGAGATCACATAAAGACTTCTGGTTCTGATTTAATACACTTGAATAATGGCCATGCTAGAATTAATGCTGGTTCGACAACTTATATAATGTATTGTTGGGCAGCAGTTTCAGAAGTAAGTGCATTTGGAACATATACTGGAGCAAGTGGTGGAAATAAAGTAACCCTAGATTTTCGCCCAAGATGGATCATGACAAAGAGTTTTTCAAATAGTAGTGGTTATACCAGTTGGGCAATATATGATGCATTTAGGTCAAATTTTGGAACATCTGGGACTGTAACTCTTACTACTCCTACCGAAGTTATTTATGCTGATCAAGAAAAAATTGAAGGACAACGAGCAGGAGCTACATCGGCACCATCTGCATCATTAACCATCTATGATGATGGTTTTAAATTTACTGAACCAAATGATGAGACAAACTCTCACGCTGGATGGACTTATATGTATGCCGCATTTGCATAATATAAATACTTAAATAAAATAAAATAACAAAATGCCAGTATTAACCAAGATAAACACAAATTCAATCGCAGATGATGCAGTCACAGGTGCAAAGATACCTGCTGGTGCTGTTCAAGCATCTGAAATTGCAGCTGGTGGTGTTTCAGGAGCAGATATTGGATATTTAGGAGATGGTTCTGGAAATTTATCTGGTACTATTACTAATCAACAATTACATTTTGGAAGTGCATTTACACTTACAGATAATCTTACAGTAAATGATAATCTTACTCTTGCAAAACTCAGAGATGATGGTACAGGACAATCTATAACTGGTGATGGTAAAACTATTACTGGAACTGGAACTCTTACAATGGGAAATTATATAGAGGGCCGGCAGGTAGGTGTTGATGTGACTACAAGGGTAGATGAGTTGTCAGGAGCGCTTGGAGATAATGTTACAGGGGGTTCTGGATTGACTGCACTTGGTACAATTGCTTCAGGTATTATAGGAAGTGATGTTACGTTTCCAGCAGGGCATATAGTTCAAGTTCTACAAGCAACTAAAACTAACCAAAACTCAACTTCTACTCAAAATTGGAATTATAAAGTTCCTAATCTGGAAGTGAGCATAACGCCTAAATTAAATAATTCACATATGTTTATTATAATAACTAGTGAGTTTTATAGCTCATCAGGACTATTTAATATAGGTATTTATAGACATTCTACTTCTTTGGGACTAACTTATAATCTCTCTGGAGGTACTAAAGGTATGATTGCTTTTACTGTTGCTGCTGATTGGAAAGAGGCAAGTGTTGCTTGGCTTGATGATTCAAGTGCAATGACAAATAGGGGTGATAAAAATACAATAACGTATGCTTTATCTGTGCGTTCAGAAGGAGGAAGCACATCTTATATAAACAGAGGTGCTGGTGGTGCTTCTCAAATTATAGTAATGGAGATTGCAGTATGATTAAACCAATATTAGCAGATGCAGTCAGGGAATTAGTAGGGGGAGCAATATCTGGTGGAGAAACTTTTGAAAGTATTATTTACCACGATGATCAAACTCCACCAACAAAAAAACAGGCAGAGGATAAACTAGCAGAACTTCAAGCAGAATACGATGCACAGGAATATGCCAGAAAACGAGCTGCAGAGTATCCAAGTACAGGAGATCAATTAGACTATATTTTTCATAATGGGGTAGCCAAATGGAAAACAGATATGATAGAGCCGGTAAAGACAAAATATCCTAAACCATCATAGTATAAATATTAGAAATTTTAAGGAGAAATTAAAAAATGGCAAACTTAACAATCAAACCTAGTAGTACTGCCGATTCATTCACGATGACAGATGCCAATTCTACTGCAAATACAATACTGACTGTTGAAGGGCAGACCGATAGTGCAGTTACTACTGCCGGTAGGATAATTTATGGTAAGGGTGTCAACGAAACTAAAGGTACATCTTCACAAGCAGGAGCTGTAGTAACTTTAGATTTAGCAACTGGTACATTCTTTGATATTACCATAAGTGAAGCAGTAACATCATGGAAAATACTTCACCTTCCTGCAGCCAATACTGTTGCTGGATGGGTATTGAGATTAAAAAATCACTCAACAGCAGTAGCAAATACATGGGCAGGAAGTGCAGCTTCTACTTATGATACTGGTTCTGCTTTTGCAGTATGTGATCCAGTATTTCATTGGGCAGCAGGAAATGACCATGTAATAACTGCTGCAAATAACGCAGTAGATATTCTTAGTTTCTGGACTTTTGGTGGCAATGATCCTGTAATTTATAGTTCCGTAACTGGTCAAGCATTTGCAACCTAATAACAGATAAATCATGTTAGCAAGAAACTCAATTTTTAATCCCAATAATACTTTCAAATATATGTCAGGTGGATTAGAATCTGAATATACTGGATATAATGTTTATACTTTTCTTACAACTGCCACACTTACAGTTACTACTGCAAAAGCCGTTGATATTTTTATAGCAGGCGGCGGAGGAGCTGGTGGTTTTGGAGGTGGTGGAGCAGGAGCATTTAGAGCATGGACAGGGATGTTATTTCCTGTTGGAACATATACTATGACAATAGGTGCTGGAGGTGCTAGTGGGCCACTATCGGGAGGAAATACTACTGTTGTACAAGCTTCTGGTTCTGGATTTTCTACAATTACCGCACAAGGTGGTGGTCATGGATCG
>VTLG01011445.1_pt1 | contig 20952 bp, 24 predicted proteins | sample 4694571 | NCBI WGS metagenome assembly VTLG01 (sample SAMN12604809, study PRJNA352737) | marine metagenome | biome: ENVO:00000447; feature: ENVO:00000209|ENVO:00000569|ENVO:01000036; material: ENVO:00002151; isolation source: viral sequences binned using virsorter ... | reverse complement strand
AGCGATAGTGCATCAAATATAATAGGTGTTATATCAGGTAATCCTTCAGTAGTTGGAGATTCTGATGGTGAAACTTGGAATGGTCAATATCTTAAAGATGATTTTAATAGATACATATATAAAGATAGTGAAATGTACACATGGACTGGAACAAAAACTATTGGTGGCAATGAAGAACCTCAAGAGATTGTATATTATAAAGATAGTTTACCGAGTGATGTTACAGTTCCAAAAGATGCAGTTACAACTAAATGTAAAGTTAAAGTTTTAAATCCTGACTATGATGCTTCTAAGAAAGATTCATACGAAACAAGAGAGAGCAGAAAAGAATGGTCTTATGTGGGTATGATGGGTAAGTTGCGTATGTTAAAAGGACAACCAACAGGAGATAGATGGATTAAGATGAAAGATGTATCTGATACAGTAGAGGAGTGGTTAGTAAGATGAGCAGAGCAAGAACATTCGCAGATTTAGCAACAGCATCTGAAGCAGGTAGCTTAAATACTGCTAATCTTGTAATTAATGGTGATATGTCTGTTGCACAAAGAGGTACAAGTTCTACTTCTACGCAAATACAGACAGTAGATAGATGGGGAGTTTCTTTTGGAGGAGTAGCTGTAACTCAAACTCAACAATCACTTACAAGTGGTAGTCCATATGAATCAGGTTTTAATAATTTTATTAGAGCAGCTAATACATCAACATCAAGTAGCACAACTTCATATATTCAATTCTATCAAAGAATAGAAGCACAATATATTGCAAATAGTGGTTGGAATTTTAAATCTTCAAGCAGTTTTATAACATTAAGTTTTTGGGCAAGGTCTAGTTTACAAGGAACATATTATGCATTTGTAGTAACAGATGATGGCACAGATTATTATAGGTCAAAGGCTTTTGCTCTATCTGCTGATACTTGGACTAAAGTTACATTTACTATAGAGGGTAATTCTAACTTAACTATAAATGATGATAATGGGATAGGTTTTACAGTAAATATTGTACCTCATTATGGCACTGGTTATACAGGTTCAAATGCAAATACAACAAGTTGGTATACTTTAGTTAGTAATGATTATATGCCAGACTTTGCACAAAGTTGGAGTGAATCTTCAAGTGCAACATTTGATGTTACAGGGGTGCAATTAGAGGTAGGACAAGTAGCTACACCTTATAAACATGAAAATTTTGCAGATAATTTAAAACGCTGTAAAAGATATTTTATTAAATTTAGTGACAGTGCTAATTATGCTATAGGTGCTGCTGAAGATAGCACAAGAGGAATATTTGCTTTTCCTGCTCCAGATATGAGAGCAAACCCAACAGGTACACAGGGTACGTTAACATTAGGTGGTGGTATTGGTTCTCCCCCTGCTGTTACAGCAATTTCATCTGTAACTAATTCAGGACATGGATTAGATTTGCTTCTTACTGTTGGTTCAGGATTAACTGCAAAAAATGCTCTTAGAATTAGAGCAGCAGATTCAGCATCTTTTCTTACATTTGATGCAGAATTATAGAGGATTATATGAATTATATGAACATAACATCAGCTAAATATTTAAAAAATTTAGAAGACCAAAATTCTATTGTCAAGATTATTGTAGATGGAGAAACTTTATTTGTACCACTTGATTTAGATAATAGACACTACGCTGAAATTAAACGACAAGTTGATGCAGGTGAACTTACAATAGAGGATGCAGACTAATGGCAATATCAAAGATAGGAAGTAATTCAGTAAATTTAGCATCAGGACTTGATGTAGCTGATGGTGACATAACAGTAGCAAGTGGTCATGGACTTAGTTTTTCAGCTACTGCTGATACAAGTGTGTCAGGTTCTAGTACAAGTAATGAACTTTTAGACGACTATGAAGAAGGCACATGGACACCGACTTTAACAAGTGGTTATTCTTATGATGGTCTTACAGCCCATTATACAAAAATTGGTAATACAGTTCATATTTATGCTAGTTTTTATAGAAATGGTTTTAGCACAAATTCTAATACATATATTATAAGTGGTTTGCCTTTTGCTCCAGAAGTAAGCACTAGAGTTAATAGTAACGGATTAGGACATTGGTCTTGTTACAATGGTAGCACTGACAGAAGACATGGAATGTTAAATGCATCTAATGATGGCAATGTATATTTAATACAAGATGGAACAAAGGTTCATGCAACATATGATGATGCCGTTGGTTCTGATAATTTTGGTATAGCGATAAAGTGGTTTTACTACACATCTTAAAGGAATACTCTAGTGGATTGCTAGAGTTGGAAGCCTAAAAAGGAGAAAATATTATGGCAAATGGTGATATAACCAAAGAAATAGAATACGATAAAATTGAAGTCGTATCAACATGGAACATACAAGTTCGTAAAGCAACAAAGATAATGGAAGAACAAGCAGATGGTTCTAAGAAAGAACTGACACGTTCATTTCATCGTCATGTGTTGCAACCATTTAGTTCATCAAAAAGTGGTGATACTTGGACACATACTGCTACTGACATTAGTGGTGAAGATGCTTCTGTACAAGCTATTGCAAATGCAGCTTGGACTGATACAGTTAAAGCTAATTACAAAGCATTTAGAGAAGCACAAGACATATAATGGAAGTAAACCCAATACTATTTTGGAATGGACTACTAACACTCGTCATAGCACCTGCTATATGGGTGTTTCGTGGTATGTTTATGGAAGTAAAACGCTTGGATATACTCCTCAATAAAACACGAGAGGAGTATGCCAAACGTGATGATGTGAAAGAAGATATGCACACAGTAATGGATGCATTACAAAGACTAGAAGATAAATTAGATAAGATATTAATAGGTAAATAATTATGGCTATGTTTAAGGGGTTTAAACCTCAAGCAATGGAAAAAATAGCAAATAAAATGGGTTATCAAGGTTCTATGCAAAACTTTGATAATTATTTGCAACAAAATCCTGAAAAACAAAGAGAGATGATTGTTTATGAACAACAAGCTATGAAAATGGCTAGAGGTGGTTCTGTAGGATTACAAGTAGGTGGACAAGTACAACCAAGACAATTATCCCAAACATTTACACCTGATGCTAAAAGCACAAAAGGTAAAGAAATTACAGATGTAACTGTAGACAGATTAACTGATCCGGGTTTACCAACAGGTGCTAAAGTTATACCTGTAGGAACTAAAATAGAAAAAGGTCAAACTGTTGCTACAGGAACTGGTGAAGTTGAAGGAGATGTTACTGCAGGTACTACAAAAGCTGAAGTAGAAAAAGCCGATACTATTACAGATGAAGATAGAAAAAAAGAAGTTGATGAAACAAAAACTGTAGAATCTGAAGCTGTCTCAGATAAAGTAGAAACTGCTTTAGATGCAACACAAGCTGCACAAACAAACCCAGATGATCCTCGTGCAAAAGTTATAGCTGCTCAACAAACAGAATCTGCTGTAACCGATTTAGAAGCCGCACAAGGCAAAATTACAAAAATGGAAAACCCTGTACAAAGAGAAATACAAGCAGGTGAGTTAATTAGTGGTGTAGCTAATGCAGAAAAAGCTGCAAAGTTTACAGAACAAATACAAGCGGCAGAAACAAAACCAAGTGAAGAAGCAACAGTACAAGGACAGTTAGCAAAACTAACAGATAACTTTGATGCTACAAATCCTCCTGCTTGGGCTGCGGGTGCATTAAGAGGTGTACAAGCGGCAATGGCGGCAAGAGGTTTAGGTGCATCTTCTATGGCAGGTCAAGCCATGATACAAGCTGCTCTAGAATCAGCTTTACCCATAGCATCAGCCGATGCACAAACAATAGCAAGTTTTGAAGCACAAAATTTAAGTAATAGACAACAGAGAGCAATGTTGGCTGCACAACAACGTGCTACTTTTATGGGTCAAGAGTTTGACCAAGCATTTCAAGCTAGAGTACAAAATGCTAGTAAGATAAGTGATATAGCTAATATGAACTTTACTGCTGAACAACAAGTTGCATTAGAAAATTCTCGTAATGCAAATACTATGAATTTAAATAATTTATCTAATAGACAAGCTATGGTTATGGCAGAAGCATCTGCTTTAGCAAACTTAGATATGTCTAATTTAAATAATAGACAACAAGCTGCTGTACAAGAAGCACAAAGTTTTTTACAACTTGAAATGACTAATGTAAGTAATAAACAGCAAACAGAGTTATTTAAAGGACAACAAAGAACACAAGCATTGTTTACAGATCAAGCACAAGAGTTTGCCGCACAACAATTTAATGCCACATCTCAAAATCAAACAAATCAGTTTTTTGCTAATTTAGGACAACAAGCATCACAGTTTAATGCATCACAATATAATGCACAACAACAGTTTAATGCAGGTCAAGAAAATGCACAAGAAAGATTTAATGCAGAAATAGATAATCAAAGAGATCAATTTAATGCACAAAATCAACTTGTAATAGCACAAAATAATGCACAGTGGAGAAGACAAGTAGCTACTGCCGATACAGCTGCTGTAAACAGAGCAAATGAAATAAATGCAAATGCTGTATTAGGTATCTCTAAACAAGCATATGACAACTTGTGGAGTTATTATGGAGATACAATGAAGTATGCTTGGCAAAGTGCTGAAAACGAGTTAGATAGAATGGTAACAATAGCGACAGCAGAAATATCTGCTGATGCACAAAAATCAGTACAAGCAATGGCATCAGGTTCAACTGCTGGACAAGCGTTAGGTGGTTTGATTGGAACATTAGGAAGTGCTTATATAAGTGGTATACTCTGTTGGGTTGCAAGAGAAGTTTATGGTAAAAATAATCCTAAATGGTTTGTATTTAGAACTTGGTTAAGATATGATGCACCTAAATGGTTTGTAAATTTATATGATAGGCATGGTGAAAGTTATGCTAAATTTATAAAAAATAAACCAATATTTAAATGGGCAACAAGAAAAATTATGGACTATATTATAAGAGATAAAAGGAGTATTGAATATGGCAATGCGTAATCCTTCAACTTTATTATACATGAATATAAATAAAAATCTTAATAAAGAAGAACCTATTAAAAACAATAATAAAGGTTTGTTGACTCGTGATAATAATAGAGGAACAAATAATATGTCTAAACAAAACGAAGCTACAAAACCTCTCGTATCTGTAGTTAATCATCTTATGCAAATTAGGAATATAAGAAAGGATTTAAATGGTACAGAATAGAAAAGTAGACCCAAACTTTAAAGAACCTGTTTTTGATGCACCTATTCCCGGAATGCATATGACATCTGAATTAGGTTCATTTCCTTGGCAGTCACCACCACAGTTTACAACTATTGATGAAGTTATAGAACATTATACTGAAAGAATGTCATCAGAAGAGTTTAATGATCAGTTAGTTGAAGTTATGGAAATGGGTGTTCCTTTAACAACTATGGCTAACTCAATACAGTTAAGTGGTGTTATGGAAGGTAAACATACTGTTGATACAGGTATGTTAGTTATGCCTATTCTTATAGAAATGATGATGTTAATAGGAGATAGTGCTAAAATAAAATATGATACAGGTTTAGAAAACCCTGAAAAAGGTAGAATTAGAGAAAGTTTATTAGGCTCTTTAAAAGAAAAATTAAAAGCTAAAGAACAAAAAAATAGTAAAACTAAAGAAGAAGATATTGTAGAGGAAGAAGAAGAAAAACCAAAAGGTTTAATGGCTAGGAGAGATCAATAATGTTTGGTGGTATAAAATTTAGAGATGTTATTGCAGGTGCGGCTAAAGCTGTAGATGAACAGCTTAAAGATGATATTGAAAGAACAAAAAATATAGCTGATGACACTGCACAATATCATATTAAACGAAGACAAGAAAGATCAGAACAGTTAGAAGTAGATAAACAAGAAGTTGAAGACATTCTTGAACAATTTGCAAGTTTTGTTGATGAGTCTAAACTTGCCGAAGGTGTTAATAAATATGATTACGCTGCACAACTTATGGCGACTGCAGGTGGTAACATAGAAGTAGCAAAAGGATATTTATCTGATTTAAGAGAATCAGAGAGAGTTGGTATAAAAGTTAAAGAACTTCTTCCTTATGCACAAGCACAAACTGGTGGTCGTGATCTTGCACAATATGTTAATAAATTTGTAAGAAGACCTGCAGATATGATAGATATACCAGACGACTTAGTAAGTGGTGTAGGATTATATAAATTATTTAAACCTAGAGTTGGTGAAGATATTAGAAAGCAAGTTGATTTAGCTATGCCTAAGTCTACAGAAAAAGTTCCAACTTTTGATGTTAAATCAGTCGATATGCCTTTTGAGTTGATGAAAGCTGCACAAGATTATAAAGAAGATAAAGACGATAAAAAACTTGCAAGACAAGTTACAAATTTAAGCATAAAGAAAACGCAAAAAGAAATAGATTTAATGGGAACTTTAAGTATTGCTCAGGTTAATAAACTTTATAAGAGTGGTTTTGATAATGCATCTGTTATAGCTGATTTTGAGATGAATGATAAGGGTGTAATTACGTTTGTTGACGATCCTGATACATATCAATTTTTATCAAAATTACATGAATCTCAATTAAGAAGCACATTTGAATCTGTTTTAGGAACAAACTCACTTCAAGTAGTAGGTGTAAGAGAAACAATGAAGGTTCTTGCAGATACCTCTTTAAATTTTATATCATCAGGTAAAACTCCTAATGGACTTAAAAAGATTCCAAATTTACCAACAGAAGAAAATGAAAGAAGAATTGGTAAAATATATTCAGCAAATTTAGGTGGTGTAAAAGGTTATTATCTTTGGGGTGGAAATTTACAAAATTCTATTTTAATTGAAAAAGCAAAGTAATTAAAATGTCTGAATCAAATTTAACAATTAAACCTTTAAGTGTTGATGAACAAGAAAATTTAGCTGAAAGTGTTGGTGGTGCAGGAACTAAATTATTTACTCAACCAGAATATGTACCCTCTGAAAAGTTAATCCAACAACAAATGCAAAGTCTTATTCAGACAGACGATAAAGGCGAAGCAATACAACCTCCCCCACTTTCCCTTAAAGACTTAGAAAATGATGAAGATTATGTAGAAGCTATTAAAAAGTATTTTTTAGATCGTAAATTGCGTGAAGAAATTATAACGGATACTGGTGAAACTACTTTTCAACCTGAATCTGAAATACCTTTCAAAACATTCTTTTTTCCTGAAGAACCCTCCAATGAAAATATAGTAGATGACTATCTAGACCAAAATAGAAATTTAAATAATTCTATTGGTGCAAGTATGGAGATAGCATGGATAAATAGTACAAAAAGAAAAGAAAAAGATGCCTTTGAAAGAGGTGATTTACAAGACGCAATAAAATTTGCTAATCAACTAGCAAACGCTTCATACCTTATGAAGAAAACAGAGCAGTATGGTGGTTTTTTTACAGAGGATGATGGTTCTTGGACTTTAACAAAAGGTAAAAGATTTGAAGGAATGACTGCATTAGAAATTGCAGCAGATATAGGTGAAACAACAGCAACTAATATAGCGATTACTTTATCTGACCCTATTACTGCTGTTACAGCAGGTGCTGGTCGTTTATTTACATCAGGTGCAAAAGCTACAGCAGGAAAAGAGTTATTTAAAGATGCAGTTAAAAAAGCATTTTTAACAGGTGGTGGTGTCGCTGTTGCAGAATTTGGTGGAGCCGCATTTAATGATATATTATTACAAAATGCAGAAATTGAATTAGGTATACGTAATGAAATAGATTATAAAAGAGCGGCTACAAATGGTGCTATAGCAGCGGCAACTGCAGGTGTTGTAACAACAGGTTCTGTATACAGAGATTTGAGAACTGTTGATAGACATACTAGAGGTGAATTAAGTAAAAATTTAAAGATTGTACAAAAAGAACAATTAAAAAATGCAAAAGCAACAAATAAAAGATTAAAGTTAGATACTGACGCTATAAGAGAAAAACTAGCAGAAAGTATACAACAAAAATATGGTAAAGAATCTATATTAAGAGATAAAGAAGGAAAAATAAAAGGAATAAATTCTGAAGTAATTAAAAATTCAGAAGCGGCACAAAATATATTACCTGATGACAGTAGAATTTTAGGGCTAGGAGATGATGCAGAATTAGATGAAGCACTATATGAACCAGCATTAAATACAAGTTTAGTAGAAAGAGTAACAGCATCTGTAGGTGAACTTATAGAAAATGTTAGAGAAGGAAATATTACATTCATAAATGTAATTGGAAAAAACAGAATGGATGAATTAGCACTTCCTTTACAGAAAAACGAAACAGTTTCTGAAAGATTATTAAATATAATTTCTAACGCTGAACATGAATCAGGTGGAGTTATTGCAAATGTATTAGGAAAATATGGTATAACACAGACAGAGTTAGCTGCTGGATTATTTTCTGAAGCAAGTGTATTAGGTTACAAACTTGGTCAATTTGCACAATTATCAAAATTAGTAGGAAAACAAGGAAATTTTAAATCTATAGATGATTTAGCTGAACAAGCATCAGATCAATCTTTTTTAACAAAATATTTTAACATAAAAGACACTAGATTTGGTAAATTTATGACTCAAGCCTACGATGCTACTCAAGGTGGATTAGAAAAAACAGGAAATTTTATTGGTATAAAATCAAGGCATTTTAGAAAAGGAGAAAGAAATAGACTTCTTTCTTTGGTCTCTGCTGTACCTACTGCTATTAGAAATAACATTGCACAAGTTATTAGATCTGGTGTAGCTTTACCAACAGTCGCTCTTGAATTATTTTTAAATCCAAATAGAAAAGCATCGTATCGCTCTATATTTGCACAAATAGATATGACATTTTTTAATCAAAGACAAGCTAGGGATATAACAAAGTTTGTTTTAGATAATATGGGAACAGATTCTCAAAGAAGACAGTTTTATAGTTTAACAAGTCAATATATTGATGCATCAAGAAAGATAGCTAAAAGAAATAAAGGTCAACATAATCTAAAAGACCACACAAATGGTTTTAATGTTTTTGATTATGTTTTAGATGGTTATGATGTTGTTTTAAACCATTTTAATATTTTTAATAGACTACAAGAATCTATATACAGACAAGGAATGTTTGCTGCTTCTCTTATAAGACAATTAGATGGTAAAGGCATAGACTACGATCAACTTTTATCAGCAGAAGGTATGAAAAGACTTGGAAATAGTTTAAGTCCTGATGTTATAGCAAAAGCAGTAGATGATGCTTTAGAGTTTACTTATGCAGCTAGACCTAAAACAAAAATGGGTCAACAAATAAATGATTTTATGGTAAATAACTACCTAACTTTATTTTATCCTTTTCCTAGATTTACAATTAAAGCGTTAGAATATCAATATAATCATTCTCCCGGTGGTGTAGTATCAGGTGTTTATAGAATATTAAGCAGTATAAAAAAGGCAGGTCAAGACAAAAAAACTGCTGATTTAGGTTATCAACAACTTGCTGAAGGAACTGTAGGACTGACTACATTGCTAGGAATGGGCTATCTACTAACTGATTCTGAATTTGGTTCAAGAGGTTCTGAATGGTATATGCAAGGTGATGGATATGGAAACGAGTTTGATACGAGACCATATTTTCCTATTAGTCCATATCTTTATTTTGGAGAAATAATGCATAGAAGTGACACATTCTTTGGAGAAGATAGACCCGGAAAAAAAGTTTCATGGAAAGAATTAATACAAGCAGTTTCAGGTTCACAGTTACGAGGTGCAGGTCCTACATTTATGATAATGGAAGATATAATAACTTATGCAAACTCAAAAGATGCAGCAAATGATAGAGAATTTAAATATGCTGTACATAATTTAGGTGAGTATTTAGGTGAAATGGCAAGTGGTTTTGGTCAACCTTATTTTCAGTTTGGTGATATGTATCCATCTTACAATGATTGGGCTAGAGAGTATGAAAAAAATCCAGAATTTGGGACTATATATGACACATTCTTTGAGGGTGTTGCTAGACCTTTTAGAAAAAGATTTGGTAAAATTACAAATAAATTAAATTTTGACAGTGAATTACCTTTTAGAAGAGACCCAAGAACTGTTAATATACCCGAAAATGTTTTACCTTTTTTTAAGATAATGTTCGGTGCTAATTTAACAAGAGTTCCACCACCATATATAATAGATTTAAGTAAAATGGGATTTACTTATACAAAGTTTATGGGTAAAACAAACAATACTGGTTTAGATCAAAAATTTAATCACCAAATGGGTTTAAGGATGCATAAAGCATTTAGTCAAGGCACTGTTCTTGAAGACTTAAAAAGAAAATATCCTAATCAACCACAAAGAGTTGCAAGAGAAATAAACACATGGATAAGTAATACAAGAACAGATATAATGGGATTTCTACGTAAAAATAATATAGCAGATGCTAAATTTGAAACCCTGTATAGAAAGTATGATCGATCTAACTATTATGATAAAAGAGCAGCAATAGAAGCATTTTTAGCTAAATACGGAAGAAAACCTGATCTATTAAATACAGATGGTAATTTTAGAGTAGACATTTTAAACTTAGATAAAATCATGAGTAGTTTTAGTAAAGTTAAAATACCAAAAATAAAATAATTAACGGCTGTCTCCACTTCCATGAAGAACACCACGTAATTTTCTATCTTTTAATTTCCATATGTTTTCTTCCATGATCTTGCCTAAATTAACATTAAAATGATCTGCTAACATTGCACAATACCACAACACATCCCCTATCTCACTTGCTACATCTACGTTGGTTTTTTTATCACGTATTATTTTTTTAACTTTATTAGCAACTTCTCCAGCTTCTCCAACTAACCCTAGAGATAAATACTCTAGGGCTTTGTTAGAAGGAAATATGGCTGTCTTTTTTGCTTCTATTTGATAAGCATTTGCAGTTATCATACTTTTATTTTTATCTTCCATAAATTTCCTTACCTCTTCTTCTATTTTCATTTTCTTTTACTTTCTTTAAATTTTTAGCGTAGGCAAAGTTAAAACCTCTTTGCCACTCTCTATATTGCATAGTATTAATATTATAAGGACTTTTTATAAATCCTCTATTAAAAGCAATAACACCCTTTTCAAATTGTATTCTTAAAGGTGCGTCATATTTACTAAGTCCGTGTCTACGATTTTTTTGTTTTAACATCCTTATTCTCCTCTTGTTGTTGTTGAGGTTTAGTAAAAAACTTTGTTAGCATTTCTAACTTATCGTGATAGTCAGCTATCTTGCCCATCTCGATTTCAATAACAGCTTGTATATCTTGATGCGAATCTTCACCAATACCTACAGGATTTGTAAGCAATACTTCCACATTTGCTATATGCCTATTAATCATACCCATATAATAGGTTCTAGCTGCTCCAATTAACATTTCTCTCATAATTTTTCTCCTTTTTAAAAATTTTTCTTTATATAAAGCCCTTCAGAGGGGTGAAACATACCTTCCGAAGGGTAATATACCTAATTATGTAGACTGTATATCTACGACCTCACAAACTCCAGCACTACAAGCTAACTCTTTTGAACCAGCTGTATTGTCTTCTTTTTCGTAATTTTGCAATAAATTCCAATCTATACTGTTAGGCATTCTGTTTTTTAGTTCTTCATACTCTTTTTTCTTTATTTCTTGATAAGGTGCTTGTGCATAAGTATGATCACTATGGGGTAAAAAGCTAATTCCTGATATATCATCAAAGTTTCTGTAAACCCACGCACCAACTTCCATCCACTCATCTTCTTTAACAGATATTGTAACAGATGGTTTATGTTCACACCAATACTCTTGAAATGTTTGCCATAAATTTAATTGATGTATAGCTGACATTTCATTTCTTGTTGTTGCACCTTCAGGTGCTTTCATAGGAAAACTAAACACTGTTGTGCTATCAGGTTTCATAACGTCAGGTTCATTTGGTATACCACTCTCTTTCATAAACTGCGTTAGTGGGTCTTTGTTGTCACCACGTACAGTACGAATATAATACTCGCTATGTCGAGTATGTATGCCACTTGCACTATCGACAAGTTGAGAAACTGTACCACTAGGTTTAACACATGTGATTGCAGTTGACTGAGGTATGCCAAGCATTTCTGAATACTTTTTATTTGTTTCAATAGCCTTCTCCTTTAATTTTGTAAGTATTCCACCAACTCTTGATCCATCAAATACTTGATGACCATCTTCAAAGAACACTGTATTATAATCATTAAACAATTGATTGTCCATAATACCTGTTAAGGATACACCAAGTAATCTTTCTTCTTCTGTGTTATCTTTCCATATCTTACGTAGATATTTAAAGTCTGTGAGTGTAGCTTGAAATGTACCTAGTATTGTAGCCATCTCTACTTTTTCTAATAGAGTTTCTTCTGTATCTTCTGCTCTAATAACTACTTCAGATAAATTACAGAATTGATATGGTCTAAGTATAATTTCACTACATGGATTACAACCAAATTCATAATCAGTTTTACGTCTACCATTTTTTTCTGCTTGTTTAATAGCAGACTTACGATTAAATATACCACGTTCTCCCGATTTACTTTCTACAAGTGCCAACCACTCACGCATAAATGTTTCCATACTAATCTTACCTTTGTATGCAATACTATTATTAGCTAATGCACGTTGACCTTCATTCTCCCACCACTGACCTGATTTAGCATATCTCATTTGATCATCACCTAAGTTAGATAAACTGATAAGAGCAGAACGTCTTACTCCACCTACTACAACTACTTCACCTATCTTACACATAAGATCGTGACACTCAATAGGATAGAGTCTTCTACCTGCTGCATTTTTAAACATGTTAATACAAAATCTATATAAATCAACAAGAGGTTCAGGACCTGATGCTCTACCACCAAATGTTTTAAGTCTAGCACCTGCGGGTCTTACATCTTCAACGTCAAACTCAGGAACTTGTCCTACATATAACATTGCAATAAGTTCACGTAATGCTTTTGCCCAACCTGAACGTGAGTCACCTACTTTAATAATTGTAGTGCTGTCCTCAAAGTGTTCATTAACAATAGGAAGTTTATCTACATTTTGTCTTTCTACAGAAAATCCTACACCAGTTCCACACATAAGAATGTACATACATTCATCAAAAGCACGAGGGCTATCAACAGGTAGATAAGAACAGTTATACCCTGCTACATGACACTTATCAAGTGCTTTACCTGCAGTCATTAATGCTCTCATACTTGGCATTACTTGTAAATCTGTAATGTAATGAAATAATCTATCTTGTAACTCATAATAAACTTTTTCATCAAAGTTATATTTTTTAACTAAATGCTCTTGCATGTAATTTAAATATCTATCTACAGTTTCTGACCACTCTTCTCTTCTGTTTTCTTCAGAAATCCACCGAGCATATCGTGAAAGTGCTATAAAGTTTTGGTAGTCTGTAGGCAATGTTATGTTATTCATTTGTATATCTCCTCACTTATTATCCTAAAGTTTTTTATATTAGTACCCTCTAAATCGTGAAAAGATTCTCTGACGAAATCTTCTATTTCATCATCAACTTTACCATCTGCAGGTACAGCATACTCATCAGTATCTATATCTAGTGTTAACATTATTTTAACTCGTATTGTCATTTTTTATCTCTATTAGTTTAGATAGATACCATTGTGCTTTTTTCAAGTCCTCTACACCATTTTTATAATTAAATCTCCATAAATATTTTAATATATTTCCTTGAAGATAAGAATCAAAATGTTTTCCAGTACATGCTTTTATAGCATCTATACACTCTATGCCATATTGATTGTAATGAGGTGGATGATTAACCATATCTGAATTTGGTCTAGTATCCTTTTCAAAATCTATTATCTCTTTTATAGTTGGTTTTTTCATGCTTCACCTCTTGTCTTTGTTTTAAAATTAAGTTTTATAACTTTACCTTCTTTAAAATTTTCTTTAGTTTCTTCAGGTTCTTTAATAAATTCTTCTAATCTATCTGCTAGAGTAGGGTCTTTTTCCATCAAAGCTACTGTACTTGCCACTAACTGTGATAAATGTATTAAACTATCTACACTTTCTTCAGGCATAGGATTGTCTCTAGATGTTATAATATTTATTCTAAGACCACCTGTCCATGAATTATCTTTGTATAAATCAGGAACAAGTTCTATATAACAAGCTGCAGGATTTTTATTTGGTATTTTCTCTATCATAATTATCTCCTTAATTTTGTACCCATAAACTTTATAAATTTAGGGTGGTTGTTTTTACCTTTTTCTTTTAGCCAGTCTTCAGGTATGATTCTATTATAAAATCTAAACCCATATCGTATGCACCACTCTGCATAAGATGATTTTGCACCCTTTCTAAGTTTTCTATTACTATTTGTAAATACAAATCTTATATCTAAACTAGGGTGCTGTTTTTTTATACAGACATGTTTTCTTCTATCTGCAACAGTAAATATTCCTTTTGTTTCTATAATAATTCCATTATTTAAAACAAAATCAGGGGTATAGGTGCGATATGCAAGGTCTTCCCACTCTATCTTAACTTTCTCATAAAGAAATTTTACCTTATGCTCTTTTAAGTAGTTGGCTACAGTATCCTCTAAACCACTCCTATACCCATTTTTACGTGCTATTTGTCTAGCACTATACGCTGACATTAGAAATAAAATCTAAATGGTAAATCAGTTGTAGATGTATGCCCATACCCAAGTGCTTTCATCTCTTCACGAACTAGTTTTTCAGCTTCTTTTCTTTGTTCTAATGCATTACGTAATCCCTCTGATCTACGTTCTCTATATTCTTTTTTCATTGCGATAAGTTCTTTTTCTTTTTCTTTAATCATATCTGCCATGTCATCTAATTTTAAATCTGTCATATTACATTCTCCTTATTTAATTCAACATATGACACAATCTTTGGAAATTGTGCCTTAGACATAACTGCTGGTGCTTCAACTAAATTTTCCCAACATGCCTTTTTAAAATCGCAAAAAGTACAATTTTTGCTTAAAACTTTGTTACCTGTACGTTTACCTCTAAATGTTTCTTCTTCAGGCTCAAAGCATCTTTCAAATTTATTTTCTTTTACTTTTTTTAAAGTGGCTTTTATATTATCCATTTCTTTTTCTAAATTTAAATTATGTGCAGAAACATATTTATACTTACCATTAGCTTTGTTAACAACCCACCAACCACCTACTTTTGTTTTTGTGGCTTTGGCATAACCAGCTAACTGTGATATATAACCAAAAGCATCTCCCTCATTTAATGTTTCAAAAGATTCAAATTTGTTTTTGTAAGACCAATCTGATGCAGACTTAACATCATCTACAGCACCATCTATAATTAAATCATAACTACCTGTAACTACACCCTCTTTTAATTTTAATTTAGTTTTTTTAGAGTCTGTATATTCAACACCAGCTGCTTTTAGTAATCCTTTAAAAACAGCTTCAACAATATCTCCTAATAACATATTCATTAAAAAATTCGTAGGTTTAGGCTCTGCCAACTCTGGTTTGTTTTTTTGAAACCAAAGTTGACAAGTTGGTCTGCCAATATTTGACATACGTAAACTAAATTTATCTCTACTAATACCACTACTAAATTGTCTTTTTAAAGCAGCAGTTACATCTCTACCAACTTGCCTAATTACATCTTTAGGCATAGTAGTTTTTCCCTTAACAGCATCAGTCATAAACTGATGTAGTGATAATTCAGCAGGATGTGTCATTAGTTATCTTTATCCATTTCTACATCTATAAATTGATCTACAGTGTCAATATCATCATCAGACATTTGCTCTTGTTTAGCTAAATTTTTATCTGACCACTCTTTGTATATATAGTCATTATAATTTTTAATCCAATCAACAAAGTCTGAAAATATTTTATGATCCTCTTCTTTAATGTCTAAAACTTTAGATAAATCTAGTGATACAGTAGGTGTATAAAAACTAGAACCATTTGGTAATGGGTTTTCTTTTGTTTCTTTTAAAAACATATTATGTTGTAGAGGAAGTCTTTGTTTCTTTCCATAAGTAGAAAACTGTTCTCCTAACATTTTATAAGCATCTTTATTATCTATTTCCCATATAAATGGCATCTCGTCAATAACAACTTCTTTGCCTTTTTCATCAAGAGAATTATCCAGTTTTATTGTACCAAATACAACTCTTACTCTTTTAATTTGTCTAATTAAATCTTGCATATCTGTAGGAAGAGATTTAAAATCTTCTACAAATCCTGTAGGTTTGCCACAGTTAAATGTTCCTTGATTATCTTTTAAATCAACACTTAAACTATCTGACATTATAGTTCTATGAAAAACTCCTTTTGGCTCACCATCTTTTGCATTTGTGTTAGCTATATATCTTCTATACATATATCTTTGCATATATGGTCTTACTGTAGCTGTCTTTGCATAATAGTATGTTGAAGTGTCGTTTTCTAAAACTTCAAGTCTATATGTTCCCCCATCAACAACTTCAACATTTTTTGTTTTACCATTTACTTCTGCTTTACCCATAACAGGTGAGTGCCATATTCTTAATCTATTTAAATTATTAGCTTTTTTAACTGTGCTAGAATTACCAGTTGCTATGCCCATAGCTTTAGCCATAGTTGCATAATTATCTGTATTTATTGTTACTAATTCTGTCATATCTGACTCCTTTTCTTTTGTAAGTTTCTATGTTATATCATAAAACTTCTTTCATGTCAAGCCAATTGTTACCTATTTTTGCTTCTAATAAAAGAGGAACATTCAACTTAATATCAAAATGAAGATTAATTATAGATGTCATATCATCATTTACTTGATTTATTATAGCCATAACTTCCTTTAATTCATTAGGATGTACGTCTATCACTATAGAATCATGTACAGTATTTACAACACAAGACTTGTAAGATGCTTTATTTAATCTTTTATCTATTGCCATTAATATTAATGGAACTATATCTGCTGTTGCAAAAGACTGCACAGGATAATTTTTAATCTGTGTAAAGTGTGATACACTACCATTTAGTCTTCTTACCACATTAGGAAATGCAAACTCCCTTTTTGATGGTGTGGTAATCTTACCTGTATTTAATGCTTCTTTAGCCAATTTCTTATGCCAAGTAGCAATCCCTTCGTATTTTTTCGTGAACTGTTCATAATATGTTGCTTCAGCAGTTGTCCTCCCAAACCCTGTAGCACCGAAGAGTGGTGCAAATGTATGTGCTTTTGCTTCTTGTCTAGTGATCTTTTGACCTGCTTCGCTAATAACTTTTGCAGTATAGCTGTGAACATCGAAACCATTTTTTATCTCCTCTATTGCTGTTTTGTCTTGTGATAAATATGCAGCAGTTCTAAACTCTAACTGTGCAAAATCTGCTTCTAATATTTTACCACCTTTCCATCTTGAAATAAATACACGTTTTACAGGAAATGTACCACCTCTAGGCATATTCTGCATGTTAGGGTCTGCTCCACTAAATCTGCCTGTGGCTGTTCTATGCTGTAATAATCTAACATGTAACTTACCATCTTGTTTTAAATGTGTATTTATACCATCTACAAAAGAAGATAAATATGTATCTAATGCAGATAATCTTTGTAGATCAGTTAAAAAGTTATATGCTTTAATAGAATCATTCCTTTTTGATACATGCTGTAAAACACTTAACATATTTTTATTAACACTAAACCCATTTGCACTAACCCATTTTGCAGAGGGTGGATTAAACTTTAATCCTGCAATAGCTTTAGTAGGTTTAAATATGTAACCAGATCCAACACAAGTTTGACATTTAGGTTGATTAACATATGGTGTTCCATCTTTCTTTATCTTTCTTATAATACCTGACCCATAACAATTATTACATCTGACTGCTATTGTTTTATACACTAAACTTGACTCTTCTTTTATCTTTGTATATAAATCTTTTTTAGACATATAAGGTGTAAAATTATTTAACCAAGTTGTTTTTTCATTTGGTTTACGACTATAAATAACCCAAGACATTTGTTCAGGACTATTTAAATTTATAGGTGTATCTCCCATGAGTTCTCTAACTTGTGTAGATAATCTTTTTTCTATCTCTAGTTTTTCTTTTTCAAACTCTTTTTTAACATTATTTAGTTTTTCTACGTCTACACTAAAACCTCTTTTATATATCTTTGCTAAAGTGATACATACATCATTTGTGTGTTTGACAGTATTAATTAAACCTATGCTATCTGAATTGTTATTTAATTCATTTTCTAATGAATGAAACAACTCTTGTGTTGCATGTAAGTCAGAAGATAAATAACTTGATAATTCATCTTTAGGCACTTCATCAACACCTAAACCCTTTTTAAAATATTCTTTTAATGTGTCTTGTTTTCTTGTTTCTAGTTCATATCTTTCTGCACATGCTTCAAGAGATAGTGGTTTCTTTTGACCACGTAATAAAATGTATTCAGCTAACATTGTATCAAATACATCGCCATCATACTTAAAGCCACATTCCCAAAGCCACATAAGATCATACGCTATGTTGTGACCAATTAGGATAGTAGTCTTATCGAGTAACTCTTGTACTCCATCAAATCCTGTATCTTGGTGATACAGATATTCTTTTCCATCTTCTGTAAGACAGCCTACCATAATAAGCTGATTGTCTTTTTCAAATGGATCAAGATGCATTTTATCATCTCGTTTAGTTACTGTGTTTTCTACATCAAGTACCATTTTCATTTATTTTCTCCTTATGTTTACCTAAATATAACATAGCTTTACGTAAAATGTCAAGACTATCTTGAAATCCACCTAAAGACCTGTTGCAACTATGACACAGCCAACCTCTAAATGTACTAGTATCGTGACAATGATCTAAAACCCATGCACCATTTCTAGTGCCACCTTTTCCAGCTACTTCAGACTCACCTCTGTCGCAAATAGGACACTTATAGTCTTTATTAGGCATACCATGTGCTTTTCTTAACTCATTTCTTACTCTAGTAAGTTCATTGTTACATTTTTTACACTCTGGTCTTAAAAAGTTAGCACCAGACGATACACTAAATGCTTTTAGTGGTAATTTTTCATTACATTTACTGCATGTTTTTGTCTTGCCATCAATGTGAAATAGTTCAATTTCAAAGAAATCTCCTTGTTTCATGCTTCATACCTAGCTATCTGATAATTTAGTTGACAATTTACCATGCCATGCCAACCAGTAAGTTTATTCTTAACAATATTTAAGTGTCTTTCAATATCCTCTTCATCTCCATCATCTTGTTTTGGTGGATTTTTTGCAATCAATATCATTAAGTCAGCTTCTGCTGCTTTACCAGTACGACTTCCTTCCATCATGCTTTGATTGAGTAATACTTTACCCTCTGCTTCAGCAGATAATTGTGACATATAAAACATAGCACACTTATGTTGTTTAGCTATTTGTCTAGCATGTATAGCGTTAGCTTTTAGTGCTTCATCTGCTCTTGCAAAGCCACCAGTACGTGCAAACTTATCACCCATATCTAAAACGACAACATCAGGTTTGTAAGATTTACACACAGACTCTACCCAAGACATGTCACGACCTGTAGCATCTTTTATCTTAATCTTTTCTTTTACAGGTTTGTATAAATCTCTTGCCCTAGAAGGATTGTTTTTAATCTCTCGCATTGGCATACCTGTTGCAGCAGTTAAATATCTTGCACCTACTCTGTGGCTACCTTCTTCATTACAAAGAACAATACAACTTGCACCTTGATGTGCTAATCCGTCTGGTGCAGCAATCATACTTGCATGAAAAGATGTCTTACCTGTATTAGGTCTAGCACCTATCTCAATTAAATGTCCTTCATTAACTCCACTAATCTGTCTAGTAAGTGCAGGTATATTAAAATGCCATCTAGCTTCAAGAGCATTCTTTGCTATCAATGTTTCAATCTCCATATCATCCCACTCTACATTTAAATCAGGTGTAAAATCATCATTATACTGCTCTAACAACAATCGAAGTGGCTCAAGACTAGTCTGTGACCCATTTACATAGTCAAATCCTAAATTTGCTATGTCCTCTCCAACAACTTGTTGAAATAACTTTGATAACACCTCTTGTGCTATGTCACTACCCATCTTTTGTTCTGTTTTTATCTTTCTAAACAAAGAAGAGTATGCTTGTTTTTGAGCAGTTGTTAAAGATGGATTATCTGACATAAAAAGTGCTTCAATCTCATCTGGTGTAACAGTTCTTTCGTATCTGTCCATAGCTTTATCAACTGCTTGTTTTATTTTTCTTGTATCTTTGCTAAATAATCTGTCTGGACATCTTGCACCTCTATGTTCATCATAGAAACTTTTATCCATAAGACTACGTACTAATGCTAGTTCCATCTAATATCTCCTTTGGAATTAAATTATATAAATTAATAAAATCTTGTTTGTTTTTGTATTTTAAATCGTCTTTAACTTTTAAAACATGGACATTTTTTACATGTCCACGTAATTCTTTAGCAAATGCCAAAGTTTTTGGTAAAGCATCAGGGTCTAATGCTATTATCGCTGTTGAGAATTGTGAGAGATACTCTCTATGCTTGTCAGTTAATGTCGTACCTAATACTGCTACCCCAACACATACTCCACCACCAACTGCTAAAGCACTCAAACAATCCTCAACAACTACTGCCACATCACCAGTACCAAAAGTAAAGGGCAATCCACTTTTACCATATTTTTTCCATTTTGGCAATCTTTTTTCAAGAGAACGACCTATTGCACCCACAATCCTACCATTTTCTTGTATTGTAAACACAACTCTGTTTTCTTTTACATCATGGAAGAAATCAACAATATTGTGATCGACACCTACTTGTTTAAACCAATTTAAAATATTTTGATTGTTTGATTTTACAATGTATTCAGGCAACTCAAACTCATTCTCAATATTAATTGATTTC
>VTLG01005347.1_pt1 | contig 20956 bp, 38 predicted proteins | sample 4694571 | NCBI WGS metagenome assembly VTLG01 (sample SAMN12604809, study PRJNA352737) | marine metagenome | biome: ENVO:00000447; feature: ENVO:00000209|ENVO:00000569|ENVO:01000036; material: ENVO:00002151; isolation source: viral sequences binned using virsorter ... | reverse complement strand
ATAACACAGTAGCTTTAGATAGAAAGACTGCTACTCCAATAATTATAAATGGTGATATGCAGATTGCACAAAGAGCAACGAGTGTTACAGGCAAAACATCAGGAGACCATTATACAGTAGATAGATTCAAACAGGATATAGGCAGTATGGGTACATGGAGTATCTCACAAGCAACAGATAGTCCAACAGGTCAAGGTTTCAATAAAAGTTTAAAAATGGATTGCACGACAGCAGATGCAAGTCCATCATCAAGTGATAATTTAATTATTCAAACTTCACTAGAAGGACAAGATTTACAAGTGTTAAAAAAAGGTACATCAAGTGCTGAATCAGTTACTTTTTCTTTTTGGGTTAAATCAGCAAAAACAGGAACATATATTTTAGAATTATGGGATAGAGACAATGATAGGCAAATTGCTCAGTCATACACAATATCATCTGCTGATACATGGGAGAAAAAAGTATTGTCATTTGCAGGTGATACTACAGGTGCATTAGATAATGATAATGCAAAAAGTTTGACTATTTCTTGGTGGCTTGGTGCAGGAAGTGATTTTACATCAGGAACATTACATACTTCATGGGCATCGAGAACAAATGCAAACAGAGCAGTAGGTCAGGTGAACCTAGCAGATAGTACATCTAATGATTGGTATATCACAGGAATACAAATGGAAGTCGGAAGTTTCGATAGCAACAGTATACCTAACTTTCATTTTGAAGATGTATGTACAAGTCTAGCTAGATGTCAGAGGTATTATTATGTCCATGCAGAAGGGTTGAATAAAACTATAGGTGCAGGTGCAAACTTCAGTTCTAGTTTATTAACTTGCTCTGTTCATTTTCCAACCACAATGAGGTCAGCACCAAGTATAGACCAAGATACAGGAACAGATTATTTTAGATTTAGCCGTAGTAATAATCACGATTTGTTTGATTCATTTACACAATTGCAAAGACCAAGTGTTAATGGTGCTCAGTTGGATAACGATTCGGACATATCAGGAACGCAAGGTGATGGTGGCTCAGTATATACATATAATTCAAGTGCTAAATTAGCATTTGATTCGGAGTTATAATGGAAGTTACATCAGCAAAATATAAATCATTCGACGGAGAAAATATTTGCATAACAGCAGTTATAAATGGCAAAACATATCTCGTTCCACTAGACACAGACAATAGACATTACCAAGCTATACAAGAATGGGTAAAAGAAGGTAACACAATAGAGGAGAGTGACTAATGGGATTAGTAATTAAAGGTGCAACTTCAGGACAAGTTACTGTTGATGTTCCAGCAAGTGCTGGAACGAATACTCTTACAATTCCTGCATTGACAGGAACAGCAAACATTGTCGGCTCATCTTTTTCTGCATATCAAAGTTCACAACAAACAGGAATATCCAATGGAGTTAATACAAAAATAAATTTTCAAACCGAAGAATGGGATTTGAACTCAGATTATGACACCTCTAATTCAAGATTTACCCCTACAGTTGCAGGTTACTATCAAATAACAATAGGGTGTCAAGGTGGTACGAGTAGGTCAGGAAATGGAACATCAGCACTATTTATTTTCAAAAATGGCTCTAAATTCAAAGATATGGTTATGAATGAAGGTCATACAAATCAAGTAACTTGGGGAATACACACAGGCATTGTAGCTGTAAATGGTTCATCCGATTACATAGAGGCATATGTCAATGCAGATGGTATGCCATCTACTTTTAATCTAAATAGTAATACAGATAACCATAGAACTTTTTTTCAAGGAATATTTATAAGAGGATTGTAATGACTTTAATAGAAAAAATTATATCTGTAAGACCGAAGTTATCTATAAGTGATTTTTCACTTCTTGAAGGTACAATAATTATACAAAATGATTCAGATGGTAAAGGTGATTATATCAAAGAATGGAATCACCCGACTGAAACACAACCAACAGAAGAAGAATTAGGTTGATGAAATATGAAAGTAACATTAGAACAACTTGCAGAAAAGATTGATGCAATAGATGCAAGACTTGATAAGGTTGAGCATAAGGTTGATGATTTAATGTCGGTTATAAACAAGAGCAAAGGAGTAATCGGATTTCTAGCATGGGTGGGTGGCATCCTTGCAATAGTTTACAATATGTGGAAGTGACAGCATGACTTGGGAAATGCTTAATCTTTTTGGCTCGGCATCTCTTGGAGCTGTTATGCAAATAGTTGGTGCTAAAGCAAATGCACAAGCTGAGATGATGAAACAGCTTACAGCAAACCACAAATTAGAAGAAGAAAGCAGAGAAAAAGTAAGGAACAACACAAATTCCTTTTTTATGATGACAAGGCGTATTATAGTCCTTAGTTGCATATTCTCTATCATAATTGTGCCAACACTAGCACCTTTAATATCAGATGTACCAATCTACATACAAACAGAAGTTACAACAGGTTCAGATTGGTTGATATTTGATACAAGAAACACTTCTTATGTTTGGCAAGAAGTAGAAGGTATTGCCATATTAGATTGGCATAAAAATATAATTTTGAGTATCGTATCGATGTATGTGGGCTCGAGCATTGCCAAAGCTAAATGAAACCTGAGCTATGTACATTGAACTATGGCATTACAGTTTTCTGTTTGATGTTGATTTTATATATTATTTTCAAGGATGATAAATGAAAAGATTATTAATATTGTTATTTTTTAGCTCACTAGCACTAGCCGATGCAACTAACAATGGTGCTAATAACATCAATCAAACATCGACAAGTGGCTCTCAAACTTCGATAAGTGGTGGATATTCACAAGAAACTACTAATAACTACACAGGTGGTCAAGAAAATAGCACAGTAAACACAACACAAAATACTACCAATTCTAACCAAGAGACTGCTGTCAATCCTGCACAAGCTCCTGCGATGAGTGTATATGGTACAGGTGGAGATAGTTGCTCATTAGTGATATCAGGTGGAATCACAGTCATGGGTGTATCTTTCTCAGGTGGTGGTTATGTTATCGAAGATGAAAATTGTATCCGATTGAAGCTAAGTAAGCAACTGCAAAGTCTTTCGATGACTGTTGCATCGATTATGATTTTATGTCAAGACCCTAATGTTTTTGAAGCGATGTATACAGCAGGTACACCCTGTGCAGTCATGACTGAGGATGGAAGGTCAGTTATTGGTGAAGAAGCAATGAAAATTATTTATGAGAGAAGAAAACCAACAGATGACAAAGTAGAACAGTACAGAAGATATAAAGAAAGTCTAAAAAAATGAGATATATATTTTTATTATTGATTCCACTTACATCTCTAGCAGAGATAAAAACCACAGGAAATCTTATTGTCAATGGTAACTTTGAAACAGGAAATACAAATGGTTGGACAGTTAATGGTGATGTTCAGGTCATGAATGACTGTTGTTCTAACAACAACTCACAGTATGATTTAGAATTTGGTGATTCAGGTACTATATCACAACAGTTCAAACTTTATTCAGACACAGTCACAGAGCAAATGCTCGATAATGGACACACAAAAATAACAAGTTCTATACTCTCACAAAATGGTGAAGGTGGTTCTTATCCTGCTTGGAATAGAAATGGTGATGCAGACAGTTGGACAGTCAAGCTAGAAATTAAAGATAATAATTCTAATGTTTTGAACTCTGTGACCCAAACTAGGACAGATACCACAGATATATATGGAATTGTATACAGCAACTCTGTCAGCTACACAGGTGCAGGAAGTCGTGTCGGTAATATTGAGATAAGCTCACAGGATGCATCTGCTCCTGCATTTATGGGTTCGACAAATATTGATGATGTGTCAGTTGTGCTAGAATACGATGACACAGTTCTTACTGCTGTACAGACCCAAGCTATACAAAGCACATTTACAGAATTAGAAGAAGTCATCGAGCTCACCGAAGAATTTATTCCTGAAGAAGTAGAAAATCTAGTCATAGAAGAAATTGTTTTAGAAGAAGTCATTACCGAGTTGCCTGTCATAATAGAAACATTTGAGATGACAGAGGAAGAAGAATTTATACAAGAGACTTTAGTTCTAGCACCTGAGATAATTCAAGAGACAGAGATAGTCGAGACAGAAGAAATAGTCGAGGAAACTATTGAGGTAGCTGAAGAAGTATTCGAGGAGATAGTAGAAGCTCCTGTAGAAGAATCTAACATTGAGGAAACAAATGAAACAGAAATTGTCGAAGAAACAGAAAGAGATACAGAAGTGGTTGAAAGCAACGAAACTGCTGTCGCAGAAGAAACCGAAACACAGGACAACGACAGGAGTGTTGAAACCGAACTAACAGTAGATGTTGCAGATATTACAGCAAAAGTAAAAGAAAAAATTAAAACTACAGAAGGACAGCTCAAAGCTGTATCTTTGATTGTGGCTAAGGTGATGTCACAAAACAATAGTAAGATAAATGCATACTCACAAGTCAATGCTGAGATATTCAAGCAACCTGTTATAATGGACAGGAACATTGACACATACATAAATCAAACATATGTTGATGTTAGGAATATATATAACGATAGAACATACGAGGATAGACAAGATTGGATATCAAGGTAATAAGTGGCATAGTTGGTGTAGTTTTTACTTTCGGAGCTTTATTTGTTCAAGTGGGTGAAGTGCTTAATAGACTTTCAGCACTCGAAAGTAAGTCTGCTCCTGATACAACAATAATCGAGCAAGATGTAACTACATTGAAAAGTGAGGTCGCTGTACTCAAAACAAAGATAGAGGAGATGAAAGCTAAGAACAGCAATCCATTGATGAGATGACTGACTTAGCATTAATTGTTGCTTTATTAGTGGCAATTTATATTATTTTCTACCCTATGAAAGTGAGAACAAAGTGGGTAAGACCTGAGCTATCAATAATTGAGTTATTGTTCGTAATCATAGTATCATATATCATAGTAACGAAATTATTTAGTTGAGGACACAATGGCAGGATTATCAGTAGTAACAGCAGAAACAGCTCATGCAATCACAAGCACAGAAGCAAAGAATTGGTTAAGAGTAGATGGTAGTGATGATGATACAGTCATAGGTAATCTAATTATTGCATCTCATAATTGGGCAAAAAGATATACAGGTAGAAGTCTTACAACACAAACACTTAAAATGTCTATCGATTCTATTTATGATGCAGACATACCTATCAAAGAAGGTAGTTATGTTGGTATAGACCAAGACATCACAAGAAGAAGTATCATACTTCCACAGTCTCCTGTCGCATCAATATCGAATGTAAAATATTACAATGATGAAGATACAGAAAGCACATTTGCATCAAGTAGTTATTACTTAGATTCAGCAAGTGTACCTGCTAAATTTGTTTTGAGAAATGGTGAGAGTTATCCAACAGGTTTACGAGTGGCTAATGCATTAGAGATTACTTATGTAGCAGGATATGGTGGTGTCAATGATGTACCACAAGATATCAAACATGCATGTCTGATTTACACAGCATGGTTATTTGAACATAGAGGTGATGGCACAGATAGAAACTCAGCACCTTACCAAGCTACACAACTCTTACAACCTTATGTAATAAGACAGTTCAGTACACATCCTTACAGAGGTACAGCTCACTATGGTGGTATGGTCTAATGTCTCTGATTGGAGAAATGAGAAACAGGATTACGATACAGACATTGGGTGGTAGCACCGATGCAGGTGGTGGTCAGTCATCATCTTTCTCAACACTAGCAACAGTATCAGCAAAAGCAGAGAATCTAAGTGGTGGTGAGGGCATCTTTGGAGACCAACTCAGAGGTACAGCTAATTATAGATTTACGATAAGGTATAATTCATCAGTCACAGAAAAGAATAGAATATCTTACAATTCCAAAACTTATAACATCACACACATCAAAGACATTGATGAAGGCAGGAGAAGATTCCAAGAGATTCTTGCAACTGAGGGTGTAGCAACATGATTAGTGTTAAGATAAGTAACACAATTCCGAAAGCAACCAAAGAAGCTGAACAGTTGATTACAAGAAATGCTGTAAGGCATGTCAATAGAGTTGCAAACTATTTTAGGAATGAGATTACAAAAGACATGAGAAATACACCTAAAACAGGTAATACTTACACAAAAAAAGATGGTAAGAAGCATATCGCATCATCAGAGGGTAATCCACCTGCAATAGATACAGGAAGATTGGTAGGCAGTATTACAGTCAGACCTGCAACTGCATTCGGCAAGACACCGACAGCAAAAGTCTCTACAAATGTAGAGTATTCACAATATTTAGAAATGGTATATAACAGACCATTCATGAGCAAAGAATCTAAGGCATTCAACAAGACTAGAATATTTGCAAATAAAATAGCAAAAACAATTATGGTGGGATAATGGGATATCATTCTTTTGACCTACAATCAGCTATATTCTCTCTTTTATCAGGGGATAGTACATTGGACAGCTTGGTTGGTAACAACAAGATATTCGATACTGTAGCTCCACAGGATACTGCATATCCTTATGTACTTATCGGTACAGAGATAGCAACAGACATTGGTACTAAGACTTTAGATGGTAAATTATACAATGTAGACATCGATGTATGGTCACAATACAGAGGTCAAAAAGAAATCAAAGAGATTATGGAAAGGTTGTATAACCTAGTAAATAATACTACAATTTCTGTGTCAGGTGCAGATTCAGTAATGAGTTATGTCAATAGTGCGACAACACTTGTAGAAGCTGATGGAATCACTAGACATGGTATAATAAATGTTAATTTTACAGTTTACGATAATTAGAGGTAATTAAATATGGCAGTACAAAAAGGAAGTGCATTGCTAGTGAAAGCAGGGAATGCAGGTTCTCCTGAGACCTTCACAACAGTCGCAGGTCTTAGAGACACATCTATAAGCATCAACCAAGAGATTGTTGATGTAACAAACAAAGATTCAGCAAGAGTTAGAGAACTACTTGCACAAGGTGGAGTAAAATCTTTCACCATCTCAGGAAGTGGTATCTTTACAGATTCAGCTTCAGAACAAACAATATTGACTAACTTCGATGCTAGTACAAACAAGAACTATCAATTCCTTGTACCTGATTACAATACTTTTACAGGAGCATTCCAAGTAACAAACATTGAGTATAGTGGTACATACAATGATTCAGTTCAGTATTCCATGACATTTGAATCAGCAGGAACAATAACTATAGCAACAGTCTAATGTGGGTAGATAAAGAAATAACACTTGATAAAAAAAAGATTGATGCCAAAGTCAATCTAAATTCTAACTATGCTGAAGTTGAACTGCCATACTACGATGGTTGGGATGATTTAGGTGTTGTCGTTATAGACAATGATAAATGGGCAATCTCTACTGCCACTAATGTTGGTGGTAGAGATGAAATCATTTCTATGAAATTAACAAAGGAGCAATCAAATGAGTACAAATCCGATAAGAGCAGAAAAAACTCTAAAGTTTAAAGACAAGGAATACAAAGCTCGTATGCCTTTGGACACTATCATGAGGATAGAAGAAGCACTCGGATGTTCTATTCTCAAAGTCGGTAACAAGCTCACAACAGCAGATATGACATTGCTAGAGATTATCACCATACTTACATTATCAATCAGAGCAGGTGGTAATGACATAAATGAGAGTGATGTCAAAATGTTAGTCTCACCTGAGACAGGCATTGGATTAGTCGAAGCAATAAAGATGACAGGTGAGTTGCTCTCCCTAGCATTGAATGTAGACCCTAACGATACAGAAAAAAAAAGCAATCTTTAGATGATGATTACGAGCTACCTGTAGACAGGTGGTTTGAGATACTTACAGGCATGATGAATCTACCACCTAATCAGGTATGGGATATGTCAATAAAAGAAATCACCCTAGCTATTAATGGCTTCAAAGAATATAATGGAGTGAAATCAGAACCTATGGACAAGTCTGATTTAGATAAATTAATGGAAAGGTATCCTGATTATTAGACATGGAATTAGATAAGTTATTAGTCAAAATTGAAGCTGACCTTAGTGACCTGAAACGAGGTCTTGATAAAGCTAACAACGAAGTCAAAAAATCATCTAGCAAGATGTCAAACGAGTTCAAGAAGTTTGGCACAACACTATCAAATATAGGTGGTCGTGTAATTACATTTGGTGGTTTACTTGCAGGTGCATTCGGTGCAGTTCAAATAAAAAAAGTTGTTGATGTCGGTAGACAGATAGAAGATTTACAAGTAAGACTGAAAGCATTATTCGGTACAGCAGAGGAAGGTGCAAGAGCATTTGATGAAATGGTCAAGTTTGCTAGTAAAGTACCATTTACACTAGCAGAGATACAAGGTGCTTCAGGTAACTTAGCAGTAGTAGCAGATGATGCCGAAGAACTAGCTGAGCTTTTAGAAATTACAGGTAATGTTGCAGGTGCGACAGGTTTATCTTTCCAACAAACTGCAGAACAAATTCAAAGGTCGTTTTCAGGTGGTATAGCATCTGCTGATGTATTCAGAGAAAGAGGTGTTAGGTCAATGCTTGGATTCCAAGTGGGTGCTGAAGTCTCAATCAATGAAACAGTAAAAAGATTCAAAGAAGTTTTCGGAAGGGGTGGAGAGTTTGGAAATGTTACAGATGACCTAGCAAATACTCTTACAGGTACACTTTCTATGTTGGAAGATAAGCTGTTTCAATTTAGAAAAGCTGTTGCAGATGAATTTGTTGTCGAATTAAAATCTCAATTTGGTGACTTAAATGATGCATTAGCAAATAGTCAAGATGAGATAGTCAAGTTCGGTTCTGAAGTTGGTAAATCATTGGCTAACTTGACCACTACAATCGTAGAAAACTTTGAAACAATAAAAACTACTGTTGAAGCATTAGGAATATTCTTGGCAACAACAGTAGTTGCAAGAGTAATCACAGCATTTGCAAAAGCAAATGTTGTAGTGAAAGGTTTGACAGTATCACTAATTGCATTACAAGCAATCACATCTGATAACGAAGAAGAAGCGAAAAAACTGACAAAAGAAGAAATGGAGTTGGGTGATGTCCTAGCCATAATTAATAAGAATGCAGATAATTATAATAAACAATGGTCTAGGATATCTGATGTAACAAGAGTAGCAAATGAAGAAACGAAAAAAATAATTATTACAGAAGGTGAACTAGCAGAGATTACACAAAATCTTAACAAAATATTTGAAGATGCAGGTCAATCGATATCTGATTCATTCGGTGATGCATTGTTTGCAGGTGGTAAGTTCAAGGATGCAATGAAAGATATTTTTAGAAGTGTCGCTTCACAGATAGCAAGTACCATCTTCCAAATCTTGGTCATGCAACCACTCTTAGAAAAACTGACTGATACTTTGAAAGATTTCCAAAAATCACAGAAAGGTGGTATTACATCAGGTTTCTTCGGAAGCATTGGTTCTGCATTAGGTGATACTGTAACAAGTTTGATTGGTCTGCAAGGTGGTGGCTATACAGCACCCAACAAACCATACCTTGTCGGTGAAAGAGGTGCAGAAGTATTTGTACCAAGAACAGCAGGGAATATAATACCAAACAATCAGATGGGTGGTGGTGTTACTGTCAATCAGAATATATCATTCTCAACAGGCATTGTGCCTACAGTAAGAGCAGAGGTATTGAATCTTCTGCCAACAATAAAACAAGAAACAATAAATGCAGTAGCAGAGACAAGAAGTCGTGGTGGTGCATTTGCTAGAACATTTGGAGCTTAACAATGGCAGAAGCAACATATCCTTTATCAGTACCAACATCTCCTTCTAACTTTGTGACAAGTAATTGGACAATAGTCAGAACAGTAGGATATACACAATCACCATTTACTTATTCACAACAAGTCGCTAAATACACAGGTGCAGTTTGGCAAACAACTGTGACTTTACCACCTATGAGCAGAGCCGATGCAGGTGCATGGCAATCTTTTTACATGCAACTCAATGGCAGGTTCGGTACATTTTTACTCGGAGACCCTGATGGTAAAACCATACAAGGTTCTGCTAGTACAGTTATATCAGTTAATGGAGACCATTCTGTCGGTGCATTTGATGTTATTGTAGATGGATGTACTGCAAGTTCTACAGAATTTAAAAAAGGAGATTATGTACAGTTCGGTTCAGGTGCATCATCCAAACTTCACATGATAGTAGCTGACATCACATCAGACACTTCAGGAAATGCTACCCTACAGATTGAGCCACCACTTAAAACTGCCTTGACAGATGATGATGCTGTGACCTATTCAAACACCAAAGCTGTCATGAGAATGGATAGCAATGAATTAGGTTGGGATGCAAACAGGACATCTCTTTATGGATTGTCGTTCTCCTGCACAGAAGCTTTATAATCGTTTGTAAATTTAGGGGGTATGGGATAGTACCTAGAAACGAAAAAGGAGCTAAAATGGGGTGTTCTAGCTCCTCGTATCGGAGAAATTAATATGATTATAACACAATATCCCAAAATATTGCTATTATCGAGATAAATGCCACAGACTTTAAAAGGTCTTTATTATCATCATACATTTCTATTATTTTATCTTTCATGTTTGCTCCTCGTCGTAGTTGAAATATAAAACCGAACTGATAGGTACAAGAACACCTTTCGATGTATCGTTGTCACCACCATTTGTTATCCTGCCTAAATTATAATATTTCCTAGCAATCTTTTTCATAGTGATTGTTGGTATCGATAATGTAAAGCAGAGTTTGTTTTTAAGATAAAACGATACGACCCAATGGTCAGCTTGTGTTGTTGCAATCCCACTATCTCTACCTCGTGATTGAAACTCAACAAACATGTTTCCTGTCTCCTTCCATGTGTCTTGCTCTGATTTGATTTCGATGTCACCTGACATACAGTCTATGACTTCTTTACTGTAGTCTTGTTCTCCAAGCTGACCTGTTATTAGGTCTTTTGAAAAGTCAGACCTATGCTTCACTTTCTTTTTCGATAAGTTTGTTTAGAAACCATTGTGCTTTTTTTAAATCTTCCAATCCATTCTTGTCTTTGTACCTACAGAGATACTTAACTGTGTTTCCCTGTAGGTAGTTCATTTTTTGGTCTAGGATAAAATCGATAACTTCAATTTTACCCTTTGTGTAGTGCTTCGGATGATTTATGTTATCTGACATTTTCACCTAAATGTTTTTTGTACCATTCAAGTGTCTCAACATCAGACTTATGACACTTATCAGTAATCTTAGATTTACCTGACTTGTACCTTTTGATTCTATCAATCAAGTGATTAATTATTTCTACATTGTTTATCATTTTATTTCTCCTTGTTAATTTTGTGTGGGAATCAATTTTAACACAAATCAATCCCCACGATTTATTTTTTTACTCCTTTTCAACTCTTGATAGTTTAAATAATGAGTTAGTAACTTCTATCGCATAGGTTACAATGCCATTTTTTTGACCACCATAATATCGTTTATAAGTATTTCCATAATAAGATTGTATTTCAAAACAATCTCTTTTACCTATAGATTCATAATCAGCTATACCTGATTGGTCATAGCACTTTCTATTATGTATAAACATGGTATGACCACGATATGAAATGATGTAACTTTTATCTCTTGCAGTATGTTCATCTATGAACTTTTTAAGAGACATTTTTTTATCAGTCTTATCATAATCATAATGTGAATCAAGTATGCCTGTAGCTATAATTGTTTTACATTTTCTGTTGTAATGTTTTTCTAATATGTGTCTGTAATGTCTAGTGCATGTAGACCCATACCAACTTTTACTTTTGTTATAAACCTTTTTGTATTTGTTGAATACAGTTTGCACAGATTTATTAACTGCTAAAGACATTGCAAATATTCCACACAAACCCTGCTCGGATATTGGTCTCCCATTTGCCATTTCTCTATTTTTGTATCTATATATTGTCATAATGTTTCTCCTATATATACTATAAGTATACTCTCATGTACGAAGAATGCAAGTGCTATTTTTTATCAGGTGTCAATTTTATCTGACTAAGCTTGTTAATTGCATCGGTTAGGACACACATTGCTTTGATATATTGACAACTTAACTCACAAGTTCTCTCATCCCATTCTTGACCATGCAATAAATCATTCCAAACTTTTTGATTGAATTGTAAGTCTTCTTTAAGCTTACTTCTTGTCTCATCGAGTCTACTGATAACTGTCTCAGTATGTTTGTTGATTTCATGTTTCATTATCTTTTCTGCCATTTGTTATCTCCACGATTCTCCATTGACCCACACAACTAATGCTTTACGAACGCCACGAGTTACTTTATGAACTCTGTGATTGATAAAGCTAGTGAAAGCAATCAAAGAATCTTTTGTTGCATTTATTATTATCTTTTCACCACCATGAAAAAATTCAAGTTCACCACCATCGAAATCATCATTGATTACATATGACATGCTTATCTTTCTGAGTGAGCTAATGCCATCAGCTATGTCTGTATGCCAATCATAAAAATCACCTGCCTGATATTCCAAGTATTGAATGTCTTGTATACAAGCAAGTCTATAATTATAGATTTCGTTGAGGTCTAAAATAATGTAATTCAAAGTCTCTGCTATATCTGTATTCAAAGGTATTCTCCATGCCTTGACTTGCCTGATGCCACTTTTACCTGAATTAACTTTTGCTTCGACAGGTATCTTTTTTTCGTGTATCTCGTTTATCATTGCTAGTCTTGTCTCCTGACTTATGGGTCTATGTGTTATTCCATAGATAGGGTTTGTGTCTAAATCAGGTTGGCAGTTCTCCCTAAAAAATTTACTCGGTAATGGTGAGTAACTACTCACCTACACTTTCTCGCAAAGTCAAAGTACCTTTCTTACTCCTTGATAAGACAATGCCATTGCCGATTGCTTTTCTACAATCATCAGGCACAAGACTTTTGATATCAGTTACAATCTCTTTATGTTTGGCTACATAAGGTTTGACCTGCTGAAGTGATTCAATAAGATTGTTCATCTCTTTATGGTCTGTCATATCCAAGGTTCTCATACCATCTAATTTTATTTCTTTGGGTTGTTCGATAGGTTGCATAAATTGAGTTGGTTCTTTATCTTCTTGTACATATTTCCAAAATGCCATCTCAGCTTTGTAAAGTGTTTGTTGAAACTCAGGGTCGGATTCTATCGATGTCCAATCATGTGACCTGTTGCCAAAAAAGACTGTAAGGTAGGTCTCAGAAGCTCCTGAGTGCATCATGTAGTGTTGTAGCTGAGGATAATAGTATTCAGCAACGTTAAGCAGGTTGTTATGTTCGTAAGTGTGTTTTGCTTCTACTACGATGTTTGCATCTTCAATGTATCCATCTAAATGTGACATCATAAAATCTTTGGGTTTGAGTGTTACATCTCTTTTGATTTGTGTGTGCTGATGTTTCTCATTGACTAATATTCTTTGTAGCCAATCTAAGTTCAATGTCTCTGTTGCAATACCGATTTGTACTGCAAGTATCTCTGACAGGTCATCTTGTTCTTTCCTGCCTGTTTTTTCGAGCCATAAATCGTGCCAACTGCCATCGACTATTTTCTTTGCATCTGACCCACCTATGCCTTTTGTTCTATCCATTTTTTGCTCCTTTGTAGTTAGTTAGGTGCAGGTGGGAAGCTAAAAACCCACCTGCTAGGAGAAACGATTATGACCTCGTTTCTAAGAGTGTTATATGAAAACTAGAAAGGTGTACCTTCAGGTATTGAGGGGTCAGATACATCCTTTCCATTTTTATTTATATCATCATTTTCATATAGTGCCAAGCTAATAAACTTGTAAGGTTTGCCTGTCTTTTCAGATGTGCCTTCTTTTTGAGTTGCATACATCTGATGGTCATACTTACAGTTTACTTTCATAGAACCTGACATCTGATAATTTTTACCTGCTTGTGCAGGTGTCAAGAATCCTATCTCTGCAAAAACACGATGATACTTTTTACCTGTTGCACTTGTCTTTTCGACAACAATTATGTTTGTGCCTTCTTTGGTAACAGTCTCACCTGTTGATTTGTTTTTATAAGTCTCAACAGTACCATCATCAATCGTACCGACTTTTACAATCCTATCAGAATCATTGAATGGGTCATTGAGTGTTCCATTCATAACATCCGATTGACTGTTGTTTGCGATATCATTCACTTGTCTCATTATATCATCTACATCCATACTCATTTTCTACTCCTACATTATGTTGTTTTTGTTAATCTCGTTTTGCACTTGTGAGTTTATCGTTGGTTTACTATTACCTGTTGCTCCATTACCATCATCATCTTCTGATGGTATTCCAAGCAATGCTTGTAAACCATATCTTTTTGCATAAGTCAGTCCTGAACCAAACTTGTGTGCATCGTTGATGTTTGCACATGGCACAGGGGTACAAGAATCTAAAGTGTCTGTGTCATTTTCATGTCTTAGAACAGTCCTGATATATTCTTTACCATCTATGTTTACTTCATGTTGTGTAAAGCAAATGCCGAATTGTGTTGCCTGATTGGCAACATCGATTACATCTTCGAGAGTAGAATATCTAGCAGGTACTTTTTTGCCATTCGCATTTTCTTTCTTATACCAACTGTTTATGCCACTCTGTTTTGCTCTAAGTTTCAACGATTGAAACTTTACCAATGCACTTACCAATCTAAGTTCCTTGTTTTGTTTTTCTTGTATTTTAGTCATTGCCATTTGTTTCTCCTTTAAAATGTTATACCTAGATAACCATGTTCAAATTTTACATGAGTGATACCTTCGCTTTTAAGTTTATAGAGACTTTGTAATTCTTCTCTATAATATTTTGCATCATCATCACGATTACAATTCCTTTTCATGTTCGTGCCATAAAAAGGTATCTCTGCCATAGTTATCAAGTCTTCTATTCTCATAATTTTAGTCATTGCCATTTGTTTCTCCTATTTGTTTTCAATTTTATACTCAGTAAGCTTCTTCACTAAATCTAAAGCGATGCGAGATTTGAGCTTAATTAGTATTGTGTCCAAGTCATCATGAAGTTCATCACTAATTTCTTGATATGCTTCTTCAACTATCTCATTTGCCCTTTTTAGTTCTGCCATGTCTTGTTTTATGCCTGTTAAGTCTTCTATTGCCATTTATTTCTCCTGTTGTTGTACATGGGGTTAATTTACACCTAAAGTATACCAATGTAAACCTTTTTTTTATACTAAAAGTAATATATACTCATGGGGTCAATAACAAGGAGACAAGATGATATTAAATCAATATATAAAACAAGAGGGGATTTCAGTATCTAAGTTTGCCAAGAAGTGTGATATACCACTTCCAACAATGTCCAAGTATTACTATGGAGAGAAGATACCAAGACAAGAGAATATGATGAAGATTTATAAAGAAACAAAAAAGAAAGTAACAGCTAACGACTTTTATGGAATCAAATAATGTCTTTTCAGGCAATGGCATGGGCAGTCAAACAAGATACTAAGAACAGTATCAGCAAACTGATTTTGCTTATGTTGGCTAATTATGCTGATGAAGAACATGCATGTTTCCCTAGCATCAGTCACATAGCCAATTTGTGTCATTGCTCTGAAAGAAGTGTCAAGACCCACATAAAAGAGTTACAAAGAAAAGGTTACATCAAGATTGGTAAAATCAAAGGCAGGGTAAATAACACTAACAGATATGTACTCGGTAGTGCAAATGCTTCACTAGTGCAGGAGACTGCTATCGGTAGTGCAACAGATGCCCACAATACTAATATAAAACAAAGTAATATTTTAACTAAGGTTAAGAAGAATAAAAACTTCTTGGCAGGATAATACAATATGACTAATGCAAAGCATTTATTACACAGAACATTAGACATAGGCAGTGGGTTAATTTTATCAATAATTATACAAATACTTGTATTTCCTATGTTTGATATTTATATAAATGTTTGGGAGATGTTTCATCTTGCATTGATATTTACAGTCGTAGGAATTACAAGAAGTTATTTATGGAGTAAATATATTTTTAAATACAAATAAGCGAGTTTAGAGAAGGAGATGATATGAAAGATATCGAAGGTGTATATCGAGCCAAAGACTTAACAGAAAGTATTTGGGATTTGTATAATGGTAAATCACAAAAGAGATATCATTGTGGTTTCACATCATTGGATAATTATTTTAAGATTATCAAACCTTCATTCATATTGATGACAGGTACACCTAACTCAGGGAAGTCTAGTCTCACCTTTGAGATAGCATTGAGAACTTCTAGAGAACATTCATTCAAGTATTTAATCTTCTCACCTGAGAGTTCTGCACAGGTTAATCTTAAAAGACTGATAGAAAAGTATTGTCAGAAACCTTTTGATAAGATGTTTCATAATAGAGCCGATGAGACCGAAGTGCTTGAAGCAATCGAATACATTCATGAACATTTCTTGTTTGTAGATAAAAAAGAAGATGCACCTGACATTGATTGGATATTAGACAAAGCTCGTAAGTGTCATGAAGCTTATGACATAGATGGAATGATACTAGACCCCTACAATGAGATTAATAGTGAGAGAGCAAACATTAGAGAAGATGAGCATATATCATCGCTAATATCTAAGATAAAAAGATTTAATCGTGAAACTAATACCTTCACATTCTTAGTAGCACATCCTACCAAGCAAATTAGAAGTGCTGATGGACTGTTCACAGTAAACAGCTTGTATGATGTAAGTGGGTCTGCTCATTGGAACAACAAAGCTGATGTAGGAATTATTGTGACAAGAGACTATGAGAACTCATGCACTAATGTCAGGGTAGCTAAGATACGAGAAATTGATGTTCAGGGCAATATTGGGGAGTGTACTATCCGATGGAACAACAATACCAAGTGTTTTGAGGACTTATCAATGGTCTAAAAAAGATGAAAAAAAGTCTTTACATTACCCTTAAAGTACACAATAATACTTATATAGGGTAATAAAACCCTTGTAAATAAAGGAGAAACATAATATGACAACAACAAACGACATCATTAACTACAGGAATACAGTCGATTACAACTTAGGTAGGAAAATGAAACAGAACATTCATTTCCAAATATCTGACTATATATGCGATGTTATCAAACCTGTAAATGAGAGTATAACCGATTGGGATGATTTACTTGATTGGGTTTGGGATGACAATAAACATGGTCTAGGCATTGGTGGTTACAGCTACAAAAGACTTGACAACCCTGATGCAGAATCTATGACAGATGAGCAGTTCAACACATTATGTAAAATGACTGTACTTCGAGACCTCGTTTTAGATATCTACCCTGAGTAAGACATAACTCACAAAAAAGAGAGCAGTCAGAAATGATTGCTCTTTTTTTATATCTATTGTATAAATAATACCATGAGCAATGGATGGGCAGTACAAAACACAATCACTAAGAATATAGATGATGTAATACCCTACGATTCCAACCCAAGAGAACATGCACCTGAACAGATAGAACAGGTAGCTAATTCAATCAAAGAGTTTGGTTGGACAATGCCAATCCTAATTGATGAGAATAACGAAATCATAGCAGGTCATGGAAGATTACTAGCAGGTAAATCACTTGGCATAAAAGAAGTGCCATGTATAGTTGCTGAAGGTTGGTCAGATGAAAAGAAAAAAGCATATTGTATTGCTGATAATAAACTAACTGAAAACAGCACTTGGTCAAAAGATTTCTTAAAACTTAACTTTGAATTTCTAATAGACAATGAATTTGATTTAGGTCTCACAGGTTTCAGCACGGATGAGATAGCTAAGATTGTACCTGACTTTATGATAGAAGAAGGTTTAACAGATGAAGATGAAGTACCTGAGATAGAAGATAATCCTATAACCAAAGAAGGCGATATATGGATATTAGGTGAACATAGATTGATGTGTGGTGATAGTACCAACATAGAACAAGTAGACAAGTTGATAAATAATAACAAAATAGAGATTATGTTTACTGACCCACCATACAATGTTCAATTTAATGGTAGAAGTGGAAAATTCGATGTAATTAGAAACGATGATTTGGAGTTCAATGAATTTAACAATTTTATAAAAGAGTTTGTAAATACTTTCAAATCTTTAAATATAAATACATATTACATTTGTTGTAATTGGGCTTTTTATGGAATACTGGAGCAAATGCTAAACCCTAAAGCATGTATTGTTTGGGCTAAAAATGTATTTGGATTAGGCAAAGGTTACAGGCACCAACATGAATTTATACTATTCGATGGTCTTATTGACCCATCTATAACAAATGAATCAGATTTATGGCAGATTAAAAAAGACAGTAAATATCAACACCCAACACAAAAACCTGTAGCACTTGCACAAAGAGCAATCATAAACAGCACAAAAGAGGGTAACTATGTATTAGATTTGTTTGGTGGTAGTGGCTCTACACTTATAGCATGTCAAAAAAATATTAGAAAATCCTGCACTATGGAATTAGATACTAAATATTGTGATGTAATTGTCAAAAGGTGGCAGAATTTCACAGGTAAAGATGCTGTATTAGAATCAACAGGAGAGTTGTACAATAGTCTTAAATAGTTTATTTTTACATTATAAAAAAGATATGCCTAAGAAAGTGAACAGAGAAGAATCAGTAGCAGAAATGGTTAAGAGCCTTTCAGGGCTAGGTATTACCCATGAACAAATGTGTGCTATTGTAAAAATATCAAGACCAACACTATACAAGTATTATCAGGAAGAATTGCAAGAAGGAAAGGCTAATGCTAATGCACAGATAGCTCGTAACCTTTTCAAGATTGCTACAGGCTCAGGTAGAGAAGCAGTAACAGCATGTATATTTTGGCTGAAAACACAGGCTAAGTGGAAAGAAACAGATGTTATTGAAATTAATAATGTAGCAGAGCAAGATGAACGATTTAGAAAACTCATATCCAATATTCGAGAAGCTAGATTCCCAAAGAAAGATAGCAACGAATCTCTTAACTGATTGGTACGATAAGGCTCGTGATAATCAGGTAGTAAACGAATCTGACCTATACAACATACATTTATTTTTAGCAGGTAGAGGTTGGGGAAAAACCTTAACAGGTGCATACGATACTGTTCAATATTGTTTAGAGAACAGAGGTGTTGTATGTGGTGTAATAGCACCTACATATGGAGATTTAAAAAGGGTTGTCTTCGCAGGTGATAGTGGCTTTATCAATATTATCGAGCCTGAGTTACTTAGCACTACAGGTTATAACAAATCAGACAATGAAATACATTTTTATAATGGCAGTAAGATTATTGGTTTTCCTGCTATCGAACCTGACCGACTTCGTGGTGTGCAGTTTCACAGGGCATGGTGTGATGAGTTAGCATCATGGAGATACAGAGAAACATTCGACAACTTAATGATGGCACTAAGGCTAGGACAAAACCCTAAGTGCATAATTACAACAACGCCAAGACCTACAAAGCTCATTAAAGAACTTGCAACAAGAAGTGATACAGAGGTCATCAAAGGCAACACATTCGAGAACATAGATAATCTAGCACCATCAGCAGTTTCTATGCTTAAAGAACGATATGAAGGGACAAGGATTGGAAGACAAGAATTGTTTGCTGAGATACTCGAAGATGTAGAAGGAGCTTTATTTAACTTAGGTCTGATTGATGAAGCAAGAGTAAAAGAAGCTCCTGAGCTACAAAGAATCGTTGTAGCAATAGACCCTGCTGTAACAGCAACAGAACATTCTGATGAAACAGGTATCATCGTTGCAGGTAGAGATGTAAACAATCACTTCTACATCTTACATGATGCATCACAAACAACATCACCTGACATTTGGGTAAAGAAGGCAATAGAATTGTACAATCGATATGAATGCGATAGAATCGTAGCAGAGGTTAATAATGGTGGAGATTTGATTGAAAGACTTTTACGAACACAAGACAGCACAGTTCCTTACACAAGTGTTCGTGCAACACGAGGTAAGCAAATTAGAGCAGAACCAATCTCTGCACTCTACGAGCAGAACAGAATCCACCATGTCGGTTATTTCAAGGATTTAGAAGAACAGATGTGTCAATTCACAGGAAATAATGTAAAATCTCATGATGACAGGGTTGATGCACTAGTGTGGGCAGTTACATCATTGCAAAGCTCAGGCAAAGCAATATTTAGGATTAGTTAAACATGGGATTATTCGATAAGTTTTTTAAAAAAGAAAATGAGCCAACACAAAGAAAAGAAGCACCAAAAGTTATGTTCAATAAGCTCAATGCTTATTCATCTAAGACTAATCGAAGATACAAAGACTATGCAAAGGATGGCTATCAAGAAAATGCCATTGTACACAGATGTATACAGCTAATCTCAAACTCAGCATCGGCAGTCAAGATTGATGTCTTTGATGATGAAACAAAGCTAGACAATCACGAACTTATATCATTACTTGAAAGACCCAACCCATTACAATCAGGTGTAGAGTATTTTGCATCTTTATACTCCTTCCTGCTGATATCAGGAAACTCATACTTACTCCGAGATACAGAAAACTTTACACCACCAAGAGAACTCTATCTTCTTAGACCTGACAGAGTAGAGATAGAAGCAGGGGAGTCGATGATACCACAAAGCTACAAGTATGTGCTTGAAGGTAGAACAGTCGCTAAGTATCCTGTAGACCCAAAGACAGGGGGTGCTCAGGTTAAACAAATCAAATTATGGTCACCATTGGATGACTTCTATGGTTTATCACCAATCATGGCAAGTGCATACAACATTGACCAACATAACCTTGCAGGGATGCACAATGTGGCACTTCTTAAAAATGGGTGTACTCCAAGTGGTATGCTCAAATTTGAACCCACAGATGAGACAGGGATGTCTACACAATTAACCGATGACCAACGAGCAAGATTGCTAGAGGACTTAGAGTTTAGGTTTCAAGGAACACATAACTCAGG
>VTLG01002680.1_pt1 | contig 20959 bp, 23 predicted proteins | sample 4694571 | NCBI WGS metagenome assembly VTLG01 (sample SAMN12604809, study PRJNA352737) | marine metagenome | biome: ENVO:00000447; feature: ENVO:00000209|ENVO:00000569|ENVO:01000036; material: ENVO:00002151; isolation source: viral sequences binned using virsorter ... | reverse complement strand
GCCGCTGTGCAAGAGAAGCTAGAGGGTTTGGACAAACGTATGTGGCGACTAGAAGCTATGATTATGGGTAGCACCATAATGGTGGTTGCAATGGTGGTTACAGTATTTATGGGAATGAATTAGTATGGCTGTATTCAGAGCATTTAAACCAGAAGCGATGAACAAAATCGCCAAGAGCATGGGCTATACAGGCAACATGGCACAGTTCCAAGACTTCATTGAGCAAGACCCCGCACGTAAAGCACGTATGCAACAGTTTACTAATGCTGCTGTGCAGATGGCAAAGGGCGGTGTTGTAAATATGCGTGAGGGTGGTATCTTGCCAGAAGTAACTGCAAATACGCCCGGTGCGGTAACATCTATATTTGAAAACCGGACACCTGCACCTCAAAAACAACCTGAAACGGTGCAAGAGGCTACTGTGCAGCGTATGTTTCAGCCGGGACTACCACAAGGTGGTGTTACACAAGCTGCTATGACGCCAACAGGCTCAATTCAAGAAGTGCAACAAGGCACTGGAGAACTTACAGGCGCAATTGCAGTGCCTACATCTATGGCTGGTGTAATGCAGGCTTCTGCTACACAGGAAAAAGCTGCCTCTACAATGGAGGCTGCTCAAGCGGCACCAGCCGTCGATGCAGCGCTTCAGGCTACCCAAGCAGCCCAAGGTACTGTAGACCCCCGTGCGCAGGTCACAGCGGCCCAGCAAACGGCATCTAGTGTAGGTAATCTACAAGCTGCACAGGGCAACGCTATTCTCATAGATAATCCTGTACAAAGACAGATACAAGAGGGTGAATTAATATCTGGTGTTGCTGATGCACAAACTGCTGCTGCCTTTACTGAACAAGTGCAAGCGGCAGAGGCTACGCCATCCACACAAGCTACTGTACAAGGTCAACTTGCTGCACTTACCTCTAACTTTGATGCTGCTAATCCTCCAGCATGGGCTGCAGGTGCTATGCGCAATGCTACGGCAGCGATGGCTGCACGTGGTCTTGGTGCAAGTAGCCTTGCGGGTCAAGCTATTGTGCAAGCTACGCTAGAAGCTGCTCTTCCTATCGCTCAAGCTGATGCTGCTACCCGCGCACAGTTTGAGTCACAAAATCTTTCTAATCGTCAACAACGCTCTATGTTATCTGCACAACAACGAGCGCAGTTTATTGGACAAGAATTTGACCAAGAGTTTCAAGCACGTGTTCAAAATGCTGCTAAAATTAGTGACATAGCTAATATGAATTTTACGGCAGAGCAACAAGTACAACTTGAAAATAGTCGCCTTGCTAATACAATGAATCTTAATAACTTGTCTAACCGTCAGGCTATGGTTATTGCTGAAGCAAGTGCTTTAGCTAACATGGATTTATCTAATCTTAATAATCGTCAACAAGCCGCTGTACAAAATGCGCAGTCTTTCTTGAATATGGATATGGCTAATTTGTCTAACCAACAACAGACAGAAATGTTTAAAGCACAACAACGTGTTCAAAGTCTGCTTACTGACCAATCTGCAACAAACGCTGCACGTCAGTTTAACGCTAGTTCACAGAATCAAGTTGACCAGTTCTTTGCAAGCCTAGCTAATCAAACGCAACAGTTTAATGCTTCGCAGGTAAATGCGCAGGAGCAGTTTAACGCAGGTCAACGTAATACACTTGAGCGTTTTAATGCTGAATTAAATAATCAACGAGAGCAGTTTAATGCACAAAATCAACTTGTGATTGCACAGAGTAATGCACAGTGGCGTCGTCAAATTGCTACTGCAGATACTGCAGCAGTAAATCGTGCCAACGAGATTAATGCAAACGCAATTCTTGATATTAGTAAGACTGCGTATGACAACTTGTGGAATTATTATGCTGATACTATGGAATGGGCATGGACCTCTGCTGAAAACGAAATGAACCGCATTGCAGACATGGCTATAGCTACTCTTAATGCTGATGAACGTGCTAAAATTGCAGAAGAACAAAGTAACACTGCTGCAGGAAATGCACTAGGTAGCCTTGTAGGAACACTTGGCAGTGCATTTATTGGTGCTAAATTTGGGATATAATAAAAATGTTTAATAATCCAGCCAGACAACTTTATCTTAACATGGACATTGATAATTTACAGGAAGAAAAAGAAATGCCTACTTCTGGTCTTCTTACTCCCCGTAAAAATATGTCTAACATGAGTGATGATACAGTAAAGCAACCAGCTTTTCGTGTCGCACAACATATGAAAACGCTTCGCAAGCAACGAGAGATGTTAAAAAATGGCAATTGAACAACCTGCACCTTTGTTTGATGCACCCATACCGGGCATGTCTTTAACGCATGAGTTAGGGGCAAGACCGTGGCAGTCTCCATCACAGTTTACTACTGTAGATGAAGCTATAGATTTTTATATGGACCGTATGGCTACAGAAGAATACATGGAGCAAGCTGTTGAGGTTATGAAAATGGGTGTCCCTGTAACAACCATTGCTAATTCTATGCAAATGGCTGGTGTTATGGAGGGAAAACATAATATTGATGTTGGTATGTTAGTTATCCCTCTTATCATGGAAATGCTGATGCTAATTGCTGAAAATGCTGATATTGAGTATGATGATGGACTGTCTGATGATGTAGATACAGAACAGACAAGTGACTCGCGGTTGGATGAAGTTCGTCGTGAAATGAAAGAACGTATTGAAGAAGTAGAAGAACAAGAACCAAAGACTGAAAAGGCAGAAAAAAAGCCTAAAGGTCTGATGGCGCGGAGAGCATAATGGGTTTTCTTAGTGGTCTTATAACAGGTGCAGCAACAAGTGTTGACGCACAACTAAAAAAAGATATTGAACGTAGTCAAGAACGTGCTGAAGGAATGGCTCAGTATCGTATTACTCGCCGTCGTGCTGAAGTAGAAAGACAAGAAAAAGAAAAAAGAGAACTTAAAGAAACCTTGGGTAATCTTGCTAGTTTGGTGGATGGTGATGTGGATAAGGCCGCACAGTTATACAAATCTGGTGGTGGTAATATAACTGGTGCTAATTCTTTATATCAAGAACTGTTAAAAAATAAACAAGCTGGTATTGATATTAAAACAGCTATTACTTTCGCAGATGAAATCGCTGAACCGGGGTCTTATGAAAGCTATATTAACGAGTTTGTGACTCCTATTGCAACACTGCCAACTAGAAAGGGCGAAGTAAAAGCTACCGGACTATTCGGTGCATTATTTGATAAAGACTTTGGTAAACAAATTGATGCTCAAGTTGAAGAGGCTGCACCCATACCCACCCAGCAAACAGGCACTAAAACTGCCTTACCTATGGCTACCATAGACCGTTCTGAATTTCTCTCTGCTAAAGAAGCTGAACGTGGCGATAAGCGGTTTGAGATGGAAGTTAAACGCTTTGGCATGGATATGGAGACAGCGCAAGCGCGGCTTGATGATGCAGATAGAAACTACGACCTTGCTCTTGAAAGGTTTAATGCAGACAAAGAAAATAACGAACTAAGACTAGCATTAGACTTTGCTAGGGATGCACGGGACCAAAGGCGATTGGACTTGTCAGTTGCAAAAGCGGAAGATGAAGCAGAGGACCGTTTGTTAACTCGTGACCTTACTAAACTTAGTATTGAAGAGCGTAAATTAGAAATTAAAAAGTTAAGGGATGCACCGGAGTTTGCTACTTTTGAAGCCATGCTTGTAAGTGCTGACCAAAAACTTGCAGCACAACTATCTCTTCCACCAGATATGCAAAATGCTCGTCAAATAGATATACTTGAGAGACAAAGAGTTCATGCGCTAAAAGGTATGTCTGCTGAAGCACAAGCAAAAGATACAGATGTTGGCACACCTACAACTACTCTTTCTAAACAAAGTGTAGATAGTATAATTAACTCTGAAATTAAACGTATGTTAGAGCCTGTTGGTCTTATAAAAGATATTGAGGGACAGGTTGAATATCTCATTGAAGGTAACGAAGTACAATATTTTGACCGTATGTTTATGTCTTTAGATAATGTAGCATTTAGAATGGCGGGTATTGATGACGACCAAATGAACAGGACTATTGAAGCACAGAGAAACCAATTAAAAAAAGATTTAGATAATTATAAACGTGGAAGAGTATCTGCAAACGATAACAAAGGTGATGTGATTGAGACTCAACCAATACTCAACCCAGCAACAAATCCTCCAAGACCTTTCAGCAATATGCTTGAAAGTATCTTGCACAAAGCCTATAAGGACCGTGCCTATGAAGCAGGTCAGATTATTGAGTATGAAGAAGACGGTGTTAAAAAACACCTAATTTGGACAGGAAATGATATTTACTAATGGACGCTTTAGAAAGGGCTAAGAAACGGCTTCTTGGTGAATCACAGGTTGCTTCTAGTCCTTCTCAAGCATTAGGACAAGATTCCGCTATTGATGATGACCGCATGGCACAGGCCCGTGCTAGGCTACAAAAAGAACCTCCCACAAACGCCCTCCAAACAAGAATAGACTCTATTCCTGCAGAAGACACTGTAAGTCTCCCGGCAGACCAAGAGGCTATCACTGATGTTCCTGAAGCCGTTGAAGAACAACCAGATGAACCTCTTACACAGGGCGACCTTTTTGCTTATTATAAACAATACTTACCTGATTTATTTGATAGCGAGGGTAAAATTGTAAATCTGAATTTTGCAATAGAGCAGGGTATTCTGACTGAATCTTCTCTTGTGCCTACTGGCACTGCGATGGATGACATAAAGCCACATCAAAGTACAATTGGTGTAGGCACTGGTCCCGTTAAGTATATTTATAATGACCCGTTAGACTCCAGAGATGTCGTAGCAAATAAAGTTGAATCAGAAAGACGTGCTAGTCTATCAAGAACTGAACGTGCTGCAGAAGACCGCGCAGAAGAAAAGGCTCTTTTATTAGACCAAGCTGCTGAATTGGGTTTAAGTGAAGAAGATTTTGTAGAACAAAAACTTATACCAGAGTTTATTAAGAATAACGAAAAAGATAGTCCATACCTTACCGGGTTCTTTAAGTTTATGAACAACTATAATCTTGGTAGCGAAACTATGACTATTCTAAATGGTCTTGGCACAGGCGTAGGGTATATAGGAGACAGTTTTCAAGACGGCGTACAAGCTATGGCAGAGGGGTTACAAAATAGTAATCCAGATTTGTACGACACAATGACCACTGCTATCACCGGGGGCAAGCAAGACCCCAAGACGTTTGCAAAAGGTGCAGGCAGAGAAGCCATGAACTTTATCACCTTTAGTGAAAGCATACCCTTATTAGGTATTACAGGTAAAGCTGGGGCTATAGGTACAGGAGCCGCACAAGCAAGCACTAAAATACAACGTCAATCTATGAAAGCTGCAGACGACCTTCGTTCAGCTATTAAAGAACATGCAAATGCCACAGATAAGGCCGCTGAAGTAGCTGCAAGCAAAAAGATTGTAGCTGCTAAAGAAAGATTAAGTACCTCTGTAGCGAAAGAAATAGATGAGACAGACGCTTTAAAAGCTAAAGCTAGAGAAAAAGCTACAAAAGCTGCTGATAAACGCTGGAATCGCCGTTTAAATATTAATAAGGCAAAAGATGCTACAGCAGAAGAAGCTGCAAAGAGAGCAGATGAAGCATCACGTGTAGCAGAGGCTAATAAAGACGTTGCTGAAGACCTTATTATTCTATTTGAAGAGGAAACAGGCAAAACAATATCTCGCACAGATGCTGATGGGCGTCTAAGAATTGACTTTGATAAAGCTAGACAAGCTGGTGTAGAAACAGCAGAGGATGTAGCAGAAGCACAACGAGGCACAGTAAGAGATTTTCTTACAGGAGATGCTAGTGTGCAACTACATGGGCTATCAGAATTAGCTGGTCAAGGAGAAAAAATTACACAACCTCTCTTAAAACCAGAGAAGTTTGATGGTCTTGTAGCCATAGTAGCTGACTTAAAAAAGAAAAACCCGGAGGCTTTTAGAAAGAGAGTACATACAGAGGGACCACGTAAAGGTAAAGAGTATACCACTATTGACCACCTGTTTGAACTTACCGTAAATGAAGAGTTGCTAAAGAGCGACGAACTTATTGACATGTTGAACAGATACGGGCTGTCTTTTGAAGATTATGTATTAACTGTCGTAGGCTCTGGCTCTGAAGCAGGTAAAATACTTAACAAGCTATCTCAAATTAAACGCCTTAGACCTGCAAATGAAATGATTAAATTGCAGGAAAAGGCTACTGTAAACGCACAAGGTATAATCCGTAAAAGTGTAATGCGAATGGAAAACATTCGCCGGGGTGGACTTGTGTCACAAGTAGCAACTGCTGCTCGTAACCTGCAATCCGGTGGTATTCGTGCGCCTCTTGAGGGTCTAGGGAATGTGATGGATACTGCTCTATATAATGCATCAGAAAAAGGTGGCATTAGAGGCGTAGCTGCAGGTGCTAAATCTATGATGAGTTTCAATAATTGGCGAGACAGTTTTCGTCATATGAAATACATGTTTGACCCTGACGTAGTATCTGACACACGACAATACGTTGATTTCATATTAGACCGACCCGAATTAGCAGGACAATTTGACTTAATGTTTAATAACATTAACGAGATTCAACGACTAACAGGTAGAGGTGAAGCAACCACAACTCTTGGTAAAGGTGTAGATGCCGTTGCTACGGCTCTTGAAGATGCTGTAGACGTGTTAAACACACCTAACAGGTGGCAAGAACACCTTATTCGTAGAGGTGCTTTTCTTGGAGAACTAGAGCGTCTTGTAAAAAGAGAATATAAAGTTGACTTAATAGATGCCATTAATAATGGAAAGATACGTGACCTTTTAAATGACGCTGGAACTGTGCGTCCAGAAAATGCACGTTCATTTATTAATATTGTAGAGGATGCTACACAAAAGGCTCTTGACATTACATATGCAAAGCAGCCAGATGTGCCTGTATTTAGGTCAGCTTCACAGTTTATCGTGCGTAATGGCTTGACTGTTGTTTTGCCTTTTCCAAGGTTCATGTTTAATAGCATGGAGTTAATGGGCCAGTACATGGGAGGAGCATCCATACCTCTTGCTCGTAAAATGGCTAGTGTCGTAACTATGGGCCGGGTGGGTGCAGGTAAACTTACAGCCAAAGATAGACAACGTATAACTAGGAATCTTGTAGGCTCTGGCACTTTACCATTTTTGTTAAAAGACGACCCCGAAAAACAGGAAGAAGATAAGGGTGCTATAGATTATGCAGCAGACTTTTTATTAGGTATGTCCGTTGTTGGTGCTGCATATCAATACAGGACATCTGACGAGGCACCATCTGATTATAAACTTTTGAAAACAGGCGATGATGCTGTCATGGATACTACACCTCAATATCCTATGCGTCAGTTTATGTATTTGGGAGAGGCTGTTAGACGTATAAATAATGGCACTTTCAATGATTTCTTCAAGGTAAAAGAATTTACGGAGACATTTCTAGGTACTAATATTCGTGAAGGTGTAGGTCAAAGCATTGTGCAAGAGGTTGCTGACTTGGCGACGGGTGTGGACTTGACTGACGCAGAGCAGGCTGGACGTATCCTTGGAAGGACACTTGGTAATTATTTATCTACTTGGGCTGTGCCATTTTCACAAGTTATTGAAGCGGAACGAGCAACGGGTATGCGCGGACTAGAATACAAAGATGCAGCAGAAGACCCCACACTTGATTTTCAGTCTACTTTTATGAGAGAACTTTCACGTCCATTCTCAAGGTTTATGTCTGCTAAAGAGGAAGAGGCGTTGCCTAAACGTGAGTTCTTATTCGCAGAAGATAAGAAAAGGGTGGCACCACTATTTCGTGTGCTTGGAGGCATTAATCTTGCCACTATTGATGATGACTACGGTGAATATATAAGTTCGTTTGGCTATACAGATTACGAATTAGGTAGCCGTTCAAAGGTGCCTAGTATACGTAGGTTTGAAAATGATGTTGTAAGAGATGCGCTTCCGGGTATCGTAGAAGGTGCAAAAAGGTATGAGCAGTCTCTGCGTAAAAGGTATCAAGATGCCAGCGATGCTCTAAAAGAAGAGTTTACTGAAGAAAAATACGTGTCTAGCAGAATGCGTCTGTTTATTAAAAAGAAGATAAAGAGCGTTAGAAATAAGATATCAAAAGGAAAAGTCTTGACTGCAGATGCGCCTGCATACGCGGAGGCTATGTTAAAATATAGACGGCTATCTAAGGAAACAAGAACAGCCGCCTCTGTAAAGTTTGTTGAGCAATATGGACGGGAACCGGATGGTGTTGATGAAAAAGATATCAACAAACTTCTTCTTATAGGGAAAGCATATGATAGGGCTATGAAATAGCCAATAGCTAAAACCCTATTTTTTTGTCCAGTATTCTAACTCCCACCAACCATTAAAGTCTCTGACACAATCACATATAGTATTAGTTAGTGCCATACCTACGAGATATAACAACCACAAGCATATTGCACCACCTATAACATATTTAGCGATTGTCACCAGAGCCAGACAAAGTACCCCTAGCTTTTCTATCAGCCAGCTTTCGCAGATTGTTTTCCATAATGTGTCCAAGGTCCATCCCCATTTCTTCAGCAAGCACAGCACAGTACCACATAACATCACCAATCTCGTAGCCTATTTGTATTCTTTTAGCTTCATATTCATCTGGTGGTGCGCCATCACGAATAAACTTCTTTACCTTATTAGCAATCTCTCCTGCTTCTCCCGTCAGGCCCAGAGTTAAATACTCTGTGGCCTTTTCTTTTGGGAAGATGGCAGTCTCACATGCTGCTATCTGATACGCTTTGGCTGTAATGCCATACATAGATTTCTCCTTCATCCAAGTTTTAGCCTCTTGCTCCAAGTCCATTTTGTTTCTCCAAATTCTTAAAGTATGCAGCTTCCCATCCTCTCTGCCACTCACGCCAGAGCGTAGTATTAATCTTCATGGGATTGGCTACTTGCCGATAGCGTATACCAAAGCGAGGGCTTTTAAACTCTTGCACCCTATTAAACGCCACATAACCAGCACTATAACAGTCAGCTAACTTTTTGTTCATCCTGTTTCTCCTTAAATGCTTTGATTACATCAGAAGAGAATAGTTTCTGTAGGTTTAGTAAATACATACGTGATGCATTATTGTCACCACCTGACACACTCTTCTTATAATCTAGGTTATTTATAATTCTCTTCAACGACGCCGTGTCAAACACAATAGTCGCAAAAGTTTCATCACCAATGCAGAGATTGTGAAACCAATAGTCTGATTCCGTAGCATTGATACCGCTTGGCTTACCATAGCACTCATACTCGATTGCAATGTTACCAGTTTTTTGCCATACGTCCCTTTCACTTTTTACCTCTATCTTTTTATCCTGTAGCATGTCAGCTACTTGTTGCTCACGAACCTTACCATACTCAAGGTCAAGGTCAAACTTCTTGCGGTTAGCCACGCTTGGCTCAAGACTACTCATTGAAGTAGTTATCCAGAATGTCTAACCTATCTTCATGCATAGCCATTTTATCTAACTCTCCTTGCACAGCTTCCATAATGTCTGAATGCTCTCCTATACCTGCTGGATTATTCAAGTACACCTCAATATTCATTAAGTGTAACTGGCTGTTTGCTTTTGCGTGTTGCCTAAGTGTATGTATCATTTGTTCCCTCATGTGTCAACTCCCTTCTGTTTAAATCTGTGTTTAAAAAACACAATTGCATTGATTACAGTGTTGACAGTGATGACCACTATCAGCCACCACTGCCACCATGTAGGCATGTCCACTCCTTCAATCATGCTGCATTCAAGTCCACTACTTCACAAGCATCTGCTGTACATGCCAACTCACGTCCACCTGTGGTAGTATCTTCTTTCTCATACTCTTGTAGCCACGTCCAATCAATAGACTTTGGCATCTTTGCTATCATAGCATCATATTCATCTTCTGTACAGTCCTGATATGGTGCTTGTTTGTATGTATGATTATCAAACGGTAAGAAGCTAATGCCTGATACCTCATCAAAGTGTTCATATACCCAAGCCGCTACTTCAAGCCATTCATGCTCTTTTACATTTATAGTAACACTTGGTTTATGTTCACACCAGTAACGCTGATAGGTGAGCCACAACTCAAGTTGTTCGACAGCCGACAAGATTGTGCGTGTAACAGCCCCACGTGGTGATGCCATCGGGAAACTAAACACTGTTGTGGACTCTGGCTTCATAACATCTGGCTCTGCAGGCACTCCTGCACTCATCATAAACTGTGTCAATGGGTCTTTGTTATCACCACGTACAGTACGAATGTAGTGCGGATTGTGCCTTGCATGTATGCCACTAGAACTGTCCACAAGCTGCGATACTGTGCCACTAGGTTTGACACATGTGATAGCTGTTGACTGTGGGATACCAAGTTGTTCAGCCATAGCAGCGTTAGTTTCTATTGCCGTGTCACGAAGTGTTTCTAGTGTCTGTCCGATATTCTTACCAAGATGGGCTGATGTGCCACTAAGCAAGTCGTTGTCCATGATACCTGTCAATGACACTCCAAGCAAACGCTCTTCCTCTGTGTTCTTCTTCCACACATTACGCAGATATTTAAAGTCTGTTAGTGTAGATTGGAATGTGCCTAAGATTGTAGCAAGGCGTACCTTCTCACGTAGCGTCTGCTGCGTATCACTAGCACGTGCAACTACCTCTGACAAATTACAGAACTGATATGGGCGTAGTATAATTTCACTGCAGGGGTTGCAACCAAAGTTATACTCTACGTCACGTCTGCCATTCTTAGCTGCCTGTACCTTTGCTGCCTCACGATTAAATATACCACGCTCACCCGACTTAGATTCGTACAGTGCGACCCACTCACGCATAAATGTACCCATCTCTGGCTTGCCTTTGTAGGCTACAGAGTTGTTAGCCAACGCACGTTGTGGTTCTGTGTCCCACCACTGACCTGACTTAGCATGTGCCATCTGGTCATCACCAAGATTAGACAAGCTGATGAGAGCAGAACGGCGTACACCGCCTACAACTACAACCTCACCAATCTTGCACATGATGTCGTGACACTCAATAGGCCAAAGCCTACGACCTGTTGCAGCCTTGAACTTAGCTATTACAAAATCAAACAGTTCTTCTAGTGGTGCTGGGCCACTGGCACGACCACCAAATGTCTTGAGTCTTGCACCTGCAGGACGCACCTCTGATACATCCCACTTGGGAATTTGACCTGCATACAGCAGAGAGATAAGTTCACGCAGAGACTTTGACCAACCGGGGCGGCTGTCACCTACTTTAATTACTGTATCTGTGTTATGCATTACTTCATTAACTATAGGCAGTTTGTCCACGTTCTCACGCTCTACAGAGAAGCCTACGCCTGTGCCACACATGAGTATGTACATAGTCTCGTCAAAGGCTCTAGGGCTGTCTACAGGCACGTAGGAACAGTTATATGCACCTACATGACAACGGTCCAGTGCAGGACCAGCAGTCATCAAGGCTCTCATACTAGGCATAATATCTTGGTTAAGTACAGCCTCTTCAAGTTCTGCACGTAGTTCATCTGACAAGGCGTAATTACATGACTGCGCTAGATGCTCTTCCATGTAGTCAAAGTAACGCTCTACTGTTTCTACCCATGTCTCACGGCGTTGTTCATCTTCTTTCCATCGTGCATACCGCGATAGCGCGATGAAGTTTTGATAGTCTGTAGGTAAATAATTATTCATCTGTCACTCCGTTATTGTCTTCATATGTTTTATATCTGCACCTTCTACATCGTAGAAGTATTCGCGGATTCCATCTTCTATTTCTTCTCCAACCTGCCCATCCGCAGGTATTGGGTACTCTTCTTCATCTATGTCAAGAGTAATGAATACTTTAACTCTCATCACTCGCTGCCACATCTTCTAGTAGTGTATTTAAATACCACTGTGCTTTTTGCAAGTCTTCAAGTGGCTTACCTTTGTAATCAAATCGCCACAGATATTTCATAATGTTGCCCTGCAAGTAGTATTTAAAGTTAGGACCAAGTGCAGCTTGGATGGCAGTGATGCACTCAATGCCTGACTGATTATAATGTGGTGGGTTGTCCACCATAGAGGGAATGCCGCCAAGTTCATCTTTAACTTTAAATGGTGCTCCAGCCTCATCTGCTTTCATGGCTTGTCTCATGTATTCTTCATGTCGCATTATGCACTCCCTTTTGTTCTACTGCCAAAACTTAGATGAATAACATTACCATCTTCTTTGGTAACTATAATTTCATCATCCTCTTCTACCACCTTTACAGTCTCTTTGTCAACTACCTCCATAACATAGGAGTGAACCATATTACGTATAGCCTCATCTTGCTCCATGATAGGCACGGTAGAACACATCATCTTACAGAAGTGCATAACTTGTCCATAACCCTCATCGTTTAAAGGGTTTTCTCCCTGTGAAATAATAGAGATATCAATTTCACCTGTCCACTCTTCTCCATCCAGACCCGGACGAACTCTTATTATAAAGTCTTCATCTTCAAACGACATATGTTCCATATCTATCTCCTTCTAACTTTGCTTCCGCTAAATTTAATAAACTTAGGATGCTTGTTCTTACCCTTTTCCTTTAGCCAATCCTCTGGAATGATTCTATCATAGTATTGAAATCCATATTTGATACACCATTCTGCATAAGTGGACTTTGCACCCTTACGTAATTTACGTCTGCTATTTTCAAAGACAAACCGAATGTCTAGCTTTGGATGCTGCTTCTTGATAGCAAGATGTTTTCTTCTATCGGCGGCAGTAAACATTCCTTTAGTCTCAATAATAACTCCATTATGCAGCACGAAATCTGGCGTATAAGTGCGATATGCAAGGTCTTCCCATTCAATCTTTAATTTCTCGTAGTCATAATTAACTTTGAGGTCATCAAGATAGATAGATACCTTGTGTTCTAACCCACTTCTGTACCCATACTTTCGTGCTGCACGATATGCTGCGTGACTAGGCACTAGAACCCACGTCCTCTCCAAAAGTCAATGGGGTCACGATAACCAATCGCTTTTAATTCTTCACGCAACACTTTATCTGCTTCGTTACGTGCTTCTATCGCGGCCCTTACACCAGCAGTTTTACGTTCACGATACTCTTTTCTAAGTTCTGCAAGATGTTTCTCTGTGCTTTTAATTTCATCTAGCAGGGAATCTAGGTCTTCATTCATTGTTTATACTCCTCTTTTAATGAGGCATAAGCAACCATCTTAGGATGCTTTGCCTGTGACATTACAGCAGGGCGTTCCTCTAAGTTAGGCCAGCAAGAGAATCTGTACCTACAGAAACTGCATTCAGTGCCAAGCACTGTATTGCCTGTTTCTTTACCACGAAACTTCTCTGGCACTGCATCAAAGCAACGCTCAAACCTATTCTCTTCAAGAGAAAGTGCTGTCTGTTTAATATTGGCTACCTCTTGAACAATGTCAATACCTGAAGCGGACACATATTTAAACTCGCCGTTAGCTTTATTAACAACCCACCAGCCACCGGCACGTTTGCCAGATGCTTCAGCATAACCTGCTAGTTGAGATATATAACCAAAGGCATCACCTTTCTTGAGAGTATCGAAGGACTCAAACTTATTTACATAAGACCAGTTAGATGCCGACTTAATATCATCAACAGCACCATCAATAACAATATCATATGTGCCATCAATGGATGTATCATCATCAAGTTTAAGAGTAACCTTTGCATCGTCTTCATACTTTACTCCTGCCTCTTTCAGAAGACCTTTGAAGACAGCTTCAACGATGTCTCCAAGCATCATGTTCATTACAAATGTAGTTGGAAGGGGCAATGCTTTCTCTGGTTCGTTCTTCTCAAACCAAAGCTGACAAGTTGGCCTACCTACGTTTGACATACGCAGACCAAACTTGTCACGCTTATTGCCCCCACCGAACTGGCGTCTAAGTGCCTCAGATATGTCGGTAGCTACTTGAAGAACTGTCTCCTCAGACATTGTGGATTTACCACTAGCAGCATTTTCCATATACTGATGTAACGCCAGTTCAGCAGGGTGGTTCATTAGGCTACCTCCTCTACCTCTATATCAACAAGTCCATCAACGATTACTTCATCGTCTTCATCATCATGTGCAGATGCCTTCTCTGTCCATGAATTAACGATGTACTCATTATAGTTATTTACCCACTGCATGAAGTCACCAAACATACCTTGTTCTTTATCGGTAAGTTCAAGCGTCTTGGTAACGTCAAGGGACACAATAGGCAGATAGAATACCGCACCAGTGGGAATCTTACGCTCCTCTGTATTGGCAGTAATCATATGCTGCACAGGTAGCCTCTTCATCTTAGCAAGCTGTGTAAACGCGCCACCTACATTCTTAAAGGCATCACGATTATCAACTTCCCAGATAAAGGCAGTCTCATCTACGTTTACGGAATTACCAGCCGCATCTGTAGCATTTACCAATTCAACTGTACCAAGCACCACGCGAACACGCTTAATCTGCTTGATAAGTTCCTGTGTCTTTTCTGGCAAGGACTTAAAGTCCTGTATATAGCCAGCAGGTTTACCACAGTTAAAACCACCATCATTGTCTTTTAGGTCAATGTTGAGGTTGTCAGCCATGACAGTCTTAACATAACGATTAGGGCTTTCACCCATTCCACGGACAAAACGCTTATACATGAAGCGTTGCATGTATGGACGAATCTTCACAGACTCTGCGTAATAAGTAGGTCCGTCAGGCACTTCCAAACGATACGTGCCACCACTAATAACTTCCATATTTACATTCTTACCGTTCACTTCTGCCTCACCCATGATAGGCGAGTGATTGATACGAAGACGAGCCAACGTACTGGCTTGCTTACGCTCACCAGTAACTTCATTCGCTATGCCCATAGCCTTTGCCATTGCGGCATAGTTATTAGTATCAATAGTTGTTAATTCCATGTATTTATACTCCTCCTTTGAGTTAGAAAGCCATAGTTATATCACGACACATCTTTTGTGTCAAGCCAGTTGGGGCCAATTTTTGCCTCTAGTTCTAGCGGAACATTAAATACCAACCCCCAACGTATGGTAATTAAGTCAGGCAACACCCTGTTAGTTTCCTGTATGACGTTGATAACTCTCCTTTCTTCGTCTGGGTGTACGTCAATAACAATTGAATCATGCACAGTATTTACCACACAAGACTGCATACCGTCAAGCAGTTTATCTATGTGTAATAGTGCCACAGGCACGATATCTGCTGTAGCGAAAGACTGCACGGGATAGTTCTTTATTTGTGTAAAGTACGACACACGCCCATTAGCCTTACGCACTACATCAGGGAAAGCAAACTCTCTTCCTGATGGCGTAGTTATCTTCTGTGTTTTGATAGCTTCTTTAGCCAACTTGGAGTGCCAAGAGGCAACTCCCGTGTACTTTTCATTGAAGTGTTCATAGTAGGCTGCTTCCGCTTGCGTTCTTCCAAAGCCCGTTGCTCCATATAGCGGCGCGAATGTATGCGCCTTCGCTGTCTGTCTATCCGTAGACTGACCAGCATTGGTAATAACTTCAGCGGTGTATGCGTGTACATCAAATCCAGTAGAAACTTCTTCAATTGCAACTCCATCCTGTGATAAATATGCAGCAGTGCGAAACTCTAGCTGTGCAAAGTCTGCTTCAAGTATCTTGCCGCCAGCCCATCGTGACACAAACACCTTCTTTACAGGAAATGTACCGCCACGTGGCATATTCTGCATGTTAGGGTCTGCACCACTAAACCTGCCGGTAGCTGTGCGGTGCTGTAGTAAACGCACGTGCAGCTTACCATCTTGTTTCGTATGCATACTAATACCATCTACAAAAGATGATAGGTATGTATCAACGGCAGATAAACGTCTAACTTTTGACAAGAAGTCAACTGCGTCTGTCATTTTTCTGACACGTGCAGTCTTTTCCAATATCTCAAGATTTTGTTTACTTGTGCTAAATCCGTTGGCACTAGCCCACTTGGGTCCGGGCGGTTTAAACTTTAATCCAGCCAACTCTTTACTAGCAACAAGATGATAACCATCCCCACCACATGATGTACATTTATTAGTTCTGGCAAATGGAGTTCCATCTTTCTTTACCTTTCTTATTTGACCGGAGCCATTACACTCACGGCACTGTGTTGCTTTTGTTTTGTACAGACGCTCTGTGCCACCAGCAATCAGACTATTGAAGTCTGCATTATTCATGTATGGGTCAATGGCATTACCCCAATACGGTTTGTCCAACACCTTGCGACTATATACAACCCATGACAATTGCTCTGGACTGTTAAGATTGATAGGTGTGTCACCCATCAATGTACGAACATGCTGCTGTAAGTCACGTTCAAGTTCATCACGTTCCTGCTCAAACTCTTGACGCACTGTGTTCAGCACACTCAAGTCCACAGCAAAGCCACGCTGATAGATACGTGCTAGGCATACAGCCACCTGATTAGTAAGGTCAACAGTATTCATAAGGCCACTGTCAGCAGGGGTATTTAGTCTGTACATCAGCTTGTCAGATAACTGTTGTGTAGCATGTAAGTCAGCAGACAGATAATCACACAACTCATTATGCGGTATGTCACGAGTGGAATACCCTTGTTTGAAATACTCTTTGAGAGTGTCCTGCTTCTTAGTGTCCAACTCGTATCGTTCAGCACAAGCCTCAAGAGATAGTGGCTCTTTGATGCCACGCTGTAGCACGTACTCTGCCAGCATCGTGTCAAACACAGGACCATCATACTTAAACCCAGACTCCCACAGCCACAGCAAATCGTGCGCTGCGTTATGCATGATAAGCACAGTAGCTTTGTCTAAATAATCTTGCACCATTGCACGTCCAAACAAGTCAGGTTTTGTCTCGTTATGGTCAAACGTAACCACCAGTTTGCGTCCCGTGTCTGTCAACATACCTACCATAACAAGCGTATTGTCTGGCTCAAAAGGGTCAAGGTGTATCTTACCATCACGTCTAGTGACTGTGTTTTCTACATCAAGTGTTAGCTTCATCCTTCATACCTCGCTGTTAAATAGTCCAGTTCACAATTTACCATACCATGCCAGCCATTTAACTTGTTCTTGACAATATTGATATGACGCAGTGGGCTATCTTCCTCCTGTCCTTCGACAGTTGGAGACTTGCCAATCAGTATCATCAGGTCAGCCTCTGCAGCTTTACCAGTACGACTACCTTCCATCATGCTCTGGTTCAACTGTGCGCGGCCCTCTGCATCGGCAGATAGCTGTGACATGTAGAACACAGCACAGTCATAGGTCTTGGCAATCTGCCGTGCGTAGATAGCGCAGGCTTTCAACGCTTCGTCTTGTCGAGCAAAAGAACCCTGTACACCGAACTTGTCACCCATGTCTAACACAAGGATGTCAGGCTTGTATGATTTGCATACAGATTCAACCCATGCCATGTCACGTCCACCAGCCTCTTTAATCTTGATGTTGTTCATCACGGGCTGATAAAGTGCCTTGGCTTTGGACATATTGTCTCGTACCTCACGGGCAGACATACCTGCGGCTGCGGTTAGATAACGTGCGCCGACACGGTGTGTAGGCTCCTCGTTACATAAGACAATACACTTAGCACCCTGATGTGCAAACCCACCGGGGCTGGCAACCAAGCTGGCATGAAATGATGTCTTGCCTGTGTTGGGCCTCGCGCCCACTTCTATAAGCTGACCTCCTGACACGCCCTCTACCTTACGTGTAACAGCAGGTATGTTGAAAGACCAACGGGCTTCTAACTCTGCTTTTGCCATCAGTGTTTCAATAGTGATGTCGTCCCACTCAATATTAAGGTTGGGTATAAAGTCATCACCGTAACGCTCAAGCAGGTTACGCAAAGACTCAAGACTTGCAGCATCACCATTGACCATATCAAAGCCAATGTTTGCTACATCCTCACCTACTACTTGCTGAAACAGCTTTGACAGCACCTCTTGTGCAACGTCGCTACCCATAGGCGTCTCATGTTTGATTTGAGAGAACAGGCTAGAGTAAGCTTGCTTCTGTGCAGTGGTCAGCGTCGGGTTATCCGACATAAACAGGGCTTCTATCTCATCGGGTGTAACGCTACGCTCATACCTGTCCATAGCAGTATCAATAGACTGCTTTATTTTGCGCACGTCTTTACTGAATAGGCGTTGCGGACACTTGGAGCCACGATGGTCATCATAGAATGACTTGTCCATCAGGCTTCTAATTATTGATAATTCCATTTAGATTCTCCATATCTGTCGGGTTACGATATTTCAAGTCGTCAGTTAAACGAAGGACACGAACATCGTTTACATATCCTCGTAGTTCTTTCGCCATGACTAACGTCTTGGGCAGCGCATCGGGGTCCAGCGCAATAATTGCTGTTGAGAACTGCGAGAGATACCTTTTATGCGACTCTTGCAAAGACGTGCCTAGAAGCGCAACCCCGACAAAGGTGCCGTAACCAACAACGGCTGCACTCAAGCAGTCCTCAACAACTACAGCGACATTACCACACCCTGATGTGTATGGCAAGCCACTTTTTCCATATCGCCTCCACTTAGGTAGACGTTTACCTAGTGAACGGCCCGTAGCATCTACCACTTTGCCTTCATGCACGATAGGAAATACCATGCGATTCTCTTTTACGTCATGCATCAGCCCAAGAGCCGTGGCGTTCAAGCCGTACAACTCCATAGCAATTTCTGCTATATCATAGTTGTGAGGCACAATGTAGTTAGGCATGTCGAATGTTTCCTGTTTAGCAAAGTCATCCGCACCAGCAAAACCAGCGCGGATATCCTCTACACTAACACGCACACGTGTGCCGCCCTTGACTCCACACGATGCACGAAAGCAATTCCACACAAGAGAACCCATATTATTTGTAACAGTGAATGTGCGTTGCCCACAGTTAGGGCAAGCCACACGTTTTGTCGTACCCACAGGCACATCCATATCACTTACAATGTTATATATATTATTCATGTATATATCACTTTCCTTTGCGGCAGTTAAGTGCTTTTACCATACGATTTACGTGCTGTCAATGCACTATTTGCGCTGGCATACGTATTTTTCATGTACGGTTTCACTGACTGCGGGTTACTGTGTCCAGTTACAGACATGATTTGTCCCATAGGAACACCAGCCTCAACCATCTGTGTTGTGCCTGTCCTACGTAAATCCATCAGTCGTAACTCCTCTGGCAAATTAGCTACCCTCATAACGGCCCTACCAGCTTTACTAAGGCGGTCTAGGCTATAAGGGTGGTACTTACCCCCTACAGGAAGCACACGAGGGGCTACATGAGCCTGAAAACCAAAGTCTTCCTTCTGCTGCACAAGCATTTCGTACAAGTCATCTTCGATTGGAAGGCATACTTCTGCTCTTCGTTTGCTTTGTTCAAGATATAACTTGCGGTCATCCATGTCGATGTTGTCCCATTGCAACAGACGCATGTCACCTAACCGCTGACACCACTCATACGCCATGTGTACTATCAATCCGATACTACGCCACGCAAACTGTCCGTAGGCAGTGTCAAGAAATTGACGCACATTGTCCTCTGACCACACCACTTTACGTTGTGGTGCAGTTTTACGTTTGATGTTGGCAAACGGGTTTACCATAGCATACTCCATGTCGATGGCATAGCGATACAGCAACGACGACACAGTGCATACGTGATTGGCAAACGTGATGCCACGCTTCACCCATTCTTCGTATGCGTGTTTGGCTTGCTTGCTCGACAGCTTGTCGTACTCGACAGAGCCAAACTCACCGACCAATATGTTGAGGAAATATTGATAGTCCTTCTTAGACTTGTCCCTCAACATACTGAAATCGTTGGAAGAATAGTATGTCAATACTAAGTCTTCAACTGTCCTCATGTGTCTCCCTTTCTTGCTGTTCGCGGATATGTTCTTCTGCATATTTGTTCAGATACTTCCCGATGAAATCCTCAATGCCATCACTGTGGAAGTGTTTCTTGTATGATTTACGTCGAGGTGTCCATCTGCCTGTAGACCAGTAATACATGTATGGTCTGTCAGCTTTGCTGTACACAACAATCAAACTAGCAGACAACACAATCTCATGGCGAATATTATTATCGTTTAGATAATCACAGACATACTCTAAGGTTTGGCCGGTTTCTTTACGAAACACAGCCTCACCTTTTGAGTTAGTCCTTACATACTCCCAATTGTGCTTACTCATGCTGCAAGCAACTCCTTGAACTCCTTGCTGTTCACCCACTGTGCAGCCTGATTCTCACGACGGAACATCGTGACGGCGTTGGTATCCTTGCCAGTGTTACGCAGCCCGAAACCATTACGCTCGTCAGCATAGCTGGCATAGTTCGTGAAGGCACTGTACAATGCCCAAGCATTCTGACCACGGGTTGCAGCCTCTTGGTTGTACAAGGTAAGCATCTTCTCTGCCACACGGTCTGACTTGAGCAGGGACTCAAGCATAGCTTTCACATCCCCGACATATAATGTCTTTGTTGCGAACTGCTGCAGCCGCTCTGACTGTGCGTAGAAAGCCTGTGTCGAACCCTTCAGTTCACGAATGAACTTGTCCATGTTAAACCCGCTGGTATTCTTCCTACGGATGTCATCATACTCGCCGGTAATCATACCGTTGGTGCAGAAGAAGTCGATAGCACCGAAGTACACCTGATTGGAACAGCTACCGTCCACGCCATGCAAGGCAATGATACGCTGTGCAATCGTGGTGCTGTGTCTATCAGACTCAATACGTGCAGTCACTTCGGGCAGGGACATGTCTGCCATAGCCCAAGCATTGTTACGTGCAGTCTTGAAGCGGATGTTCATGCTCTCGCACTCTGCTTCGCCAAGGTTCTCTGTGATAGTATCATGTACACCCATGAAGAAATCACCGTGATTGGCACATTTAAATGTATT
>VTLG01000164.1_pt1 | contig 20961 bp, 11 predicted proteins | sample 4694571 | NCBI WGS metagenome assembly VTLG01 (sample SAMN12604809, study PRJNA352737) | marine metagenome | biome: ENVO:00000447; feature: ENVO:00000209|ENVO:00000569|ENVO:01000036; material: ENVO:00002151; isolation source: viral sequences binned using virsorter ... | reverse complement strand
AGACCGAGGAGAAGAGGAAGATAGTTACCTTCCTTCAACTGTGTCATAACTTAGGCAATCCTGTTGTGGTGGGCATTGAAGGCATTGATTGTTTAACCAATTCAGGGATTTGACCCTTTACCTTATCCAAGATTGTATTCACAATCTTATCTTTATTCAAGTATGTAAAAGTTCCACCACCAACTGCTATTACAAGAAAAGCAGTATTTATGTAGGTAAGAACTTTTATCATGCCCAAGGCTTGCCAGTTCCTGTTGTTGGAGTCTTCTGTTCGTTAACGCCTTTTTCTACAGCATCTTCGATAGCAGCTACAGTGCCAGCGTTGTCAGCATCTAGTTTTGCCTTTACCCAACCAAGTACTGTTGATTCGGTAAGGTCAGCATAAGGAACAAGAGTGTCAGGCTTTGGAAGATCTACTTCACCTGTAGCTCTGAAGGAGTAAGTACCATCTTCTCCATTAACACGGTAGATAACTTTTTTAACGTACCCATCCGCTAGTTCACGTTGAAGGGTATTTACTTGCCAGGTTTTTGTTGCCATTTTAAGGAGTGTTAGATTTGTTTGATACTAAGAATAGTTTATAGTCTTCCTTGACTTGTGCAGTCCACGCAGCGTTAGCTATTGCTTGTACGTCTGCATCTTCTCCACTGATATCTGTATCAACTAGGTTGTCACTTGCATCAAGTGTTCCTGGTGTTAATACTTTTCTATGAAAGGAACGGGTAAGTTCCACACCATCTTTTTTAATAATGGTTGCAGTTCTTACCTGTATGTTCCATTTATTGACGACTTCTATTTTGTCGTTCTCTTGTGTTTCTGTTAATGCCATTTAGGGACGTTCTCCGAACGAAACAGGTTTACGGCTTAGTTTATAGACGTGCTAACGGTCTAGTCAGTAGTGTAGTGAAGTTGTATTCTAAAATTTTGGTTATCCAAACCAGCTAATTGAAGAGTACCTCCACTTCCGTTATATACTTCTACTCTTGTTGAGTTATCATGGATTAAAACTTTTAAGGCATCTGAAGTATATTCTGTCCACATTACATAACCTCCCTCTCTATATGAACCACTGAGGTTACTAGAAGTAAAAGGCATAGAATCAATATAAAACGCTACACCACTACTGTTTGTTGGTAAAGTACAAAATATTGATACAGTAACTTGTCTTCCTATCTTTGTATAACGACCTGATGCACTATTGAAACCTACTGTTGGTTGAGTTGGCGTGAAAGTTCCTTCTTCATAGTCGTCTAATAGCTCACTTGTTTTGCCTGTTGCATCAGAAGTAGCACTAAAGTCAATACCTTTACCGCTTGCTACAACTATGTTTCCAGCAAACGTGGCATTTTGTGAGCTATCTAAAGTTAGGGCTGTTGTTCCATTACCACCTGATCCAAAAAATAGTGAATCGGAAGAGTGAACATAAGCTATATACCCAGCGTATGTTGCAGTACCACTACTAGCGTCTGCGAAATGAATCCTACCAGTTCCATTTGAAGGACTAGAAGCGATTGTCACACCACTATTAGTTGCTGATGCATTGCCAATTATCGTAGTTGTTAAACCACCAGCAAATCCATCATCTGCCGTTCCTAAAAGTAGCCTCCCATTATTATCAACCCGTAAAATCTCATCGCCATCCTGATAATTAAGTCTTAAACCAAGTCCAGAGGATAAAGGTCTTAAAATTGTACTTAATGATTCACCAGGTCTTTGGAAAGATATACCATCATTACCTTTAGTTTGTAGAACTGATCCAACTGCTGACTCAGGTGTTTTACCAATACCAACCCTCCCCGAACTATCAATCCGCATCCGTTCGGCACTTGCCGTTCCATCATAAATAGTGTAGGCAGAATTAACGCCACCAATATCTACACCTGTGTAAAAAATTCTATTAGGTGTGTTGTAGTTAGATGAAACACTACTGCCATTATTAGTTGTCTGTAAAGTTGCTGCTGTATTACTTCCAGATTTTAAATGAAGAACAGTCGAAGGAGAAGTCTCACCTATGCCAACCTTCCCAGAAGAGGCTAGACGCATAGCCTCAATACCGCCACTACCAGCATCCGTTCTTGATTGAAAAACTAAATCTGCTTCACTAGAGGCATTACTTCCACAAGTTATTTCCCATATCTCTTTGTTAGTATTTGCACCTGTTGTTTGTAATGCAATACCTACATCACCAGCATCCGAAATATGTAATTTTTTTAATGGACTTGTTGTACCGACACCTAAGCTTCCTGTTACAGCAGCACCATTTGAAATTGTCTCAAACTTAGGATCAGTGCTGCCGTCGTAATAGAGTTTTACTCCCCCATCACCATAAACTTTTAAACCGTTTTCTCCACCTTGAGGGTTAATAAATATATTGTCTGCTGCTTGTATAATTACATCATCAGCAGTAGAAGTAAGTTGTAAATCTCCTGCTCCTGCTGCTGTGATAATAGCGTTTGAATTATCTGAATAAATTTGTAGATCTATATCAGTTCCAAACCGTATCTTCTCATTATCCAAGAGGTCGATTGGAGTCTTCAAACCTCTGTCATCTATTTTTGTTAATGCCATTTAGAAACGTTCTCCGAACGTGACAGGTTTACGGCTTAGTTTATAGACGTGCTAACGGTCTAGGTTTATTAAGGATTTAGACCATATAAGATCCTTTAAAATGCATTGTTCGTTTAACGTCATAACAATCCGATGCATGTACAGGCTCGCCATCTCCATTATAAAAATATCCATACTGTGTACCACCAGACAGAGTAAATATTATTTGAGCACCTCCACCACTTGAAGATGAATACCAATTATCTTGGAAAATTATATCCAGTCCACCTACTCCACCTGTTGAAGCTGAAGCTGGAAAAGGGAAACCACTCAGAGTAAGATCAGAATTATTAGCAGTTGCAGCAGTCATTTGTATTCGTCCAACAACGTGGACCCAATTACCTACCTTTGTGTAAAAACCAGCAGTGTTGACATAAGTTGGGCTTGATACTGCTCCTCCATATGCAGGAGTCCAAGTGCCTTCTTCATAGTCGTCCAGCATATTTCCAGCAGTAGTTTCACCATTTAATCCAATACCATGTGTGAAGTATCCTCTATACCATCTTTTCGCTGGTTGACCTAAATTACCCCCACCATCTGCACTTGGATTTATATTTCCTGTTGCTACTAAATCAGTAGTTACCGTAACGCCAGTCGAAGTTGTCTCAAGCTTCTTTGAATCTACTCCATGATATAACTCTACCGCCCCTGCATCTATACACTTAATGTACTTATGACCACTATTATCACCTAACTCAATTAAGTTAGATCTGATATACATATTCTCACCGCCACTTTGTATGAAAGCACCAGTACCATTTAAGAATCTTATATTTAGATCATCAGAGTTTCCTAAACCTAGATATATATCATCTGGTATGCGAACACCATTTGTAGTTGTCGCAAACTTCATACTGTTGTCCCAATAGAGTTCAACGGCTCCGTTAGGAACAATGGCTATAGCTTTTTCATTTGTCCCTGAAGGTGGACTTGTTAGTATTACAAGATCTTTACCATTAGTTTCTATAACATTTCTTGGATAGCTTGATTGATGATAGATTTTTAGATCTGGAGCACCACCGAAATATATCTGCCCATCATCAGGAACATACAAATCTCCATTTGAATCAAACTGTGTGCAATTAGCATCTGATTCAGTACCATTTTTAAATACTAAATTCCCGTTGGAATAATTAATATAATTACTTGAATTATGGTATAGCTTAAGATCTGCACTTGCTCCAAGATTAAGTTTCTTATTATCAACAGGAATGTTTATATCATCTGAACCGATAACTTCTCCAGTAACAGTCAAATGACCTGTTAATGTACCACCTGTACTCGTTGTTTCAAACTTCTTACTGTTGTCCCAATAGAGTTCAACGGCTCCGTCTGGGTTGGCAACAATCATATTATCGGCATAAGCTATTGTGGCATCATGCCTTTTACCAATGCGTATTGCGTTATCACAGACTATCCGTAACTCGCCATTTTGATTATTAATCATCGACTTAGTACTTCCAGAATCATGGAAAATATCTAAATCATTCCCTGTCCCGAACCTAATCTTCTTATTATCTGCTAGATCTAAGTTAGTAGCTATCTTATCTCCAGTAACTGCTAGGTTTTGAATCTTAGCTGTACTTATTGTGTTATCACTTGGTGTACCAACACTTACTGCTGATCCTTGCGTGGTGATAAAGTAATCAGCACCAGAAGGAGGGGCAGCAGAGAAAATGATATCGTTGCCAGAAACTGCAAATCCCTCAGAGGGTTGTGATGATCCAGCATTAGGTTTTTGAATAACTCCATTAACGCTAACTATTAATTGTTGAGCAGATGCAGGAGGACTACTTAAGACAAATCTGTATGCAGTACCGTTAAAGGTTGCACTACCACCACCTGTATTGCTTGAGCTAGATAAGGTATTAATAAAGAAGTCACCGACTGTTGCTACATCATCCCAAGATGAACCAGTGGCGTTATACACCTTCATCTTGTCATTAGCAGTATCAAACCAAAGATCTCCGTCATCTAATGATGAGGAAGGTGCAGAGGCAGCTACTCTATATCTATTGTTAAAGTCATTTATATCGTCACTAAGACTCTTGATATCTGATTCTTTTCCTAACAGTTTATGGTAGGTATAGGTATTACTTGAGCCAGTAGAACTGACAAGCAAACCCATATTGTCTGTCAACGTAGTGCTATATAACGTTGATGGGAACCCATTAATCGTTACGTTATCGCTACCATTACCAGAGGTTCTAGCAGTTGTAGATACACCGCTACCATTAACAACTATCCCACCAGCATCAGCAATACTAATTACGACACCAGAGGCAGGTTGTGTTGGAAAGCTATCTTCATTAGCTATTACTTCTAAACCACCTAAAGGTGCTATCTGTGCAGCTACATAATCAACAACAGCTCCACTTGTAGGGTAGGAGTTATCAGTATCAGATATAGTTGTTTGTACAGACTTACCATCACATACTGTATTTATTTCAGCATTAGTAGCAGTAAGAGCTGTACTACTTGCAAGTATTGAAGCAGTACCTGACTGCATACCAGCAAGCGTAGTTAACTCAGCATCAGCTATCTTTGCAGTTGTTACAGCGTCGTCTGCTATTTTAGCAGTGGTTACAGCATTTGGACCCAGGGCTGGAGTAGTTACAGCACCACCTGCCAAGTGTTGTGCGGCTATAGATGCTGTATTGATTTCATTTGTACTTACAGCATTATTAGCTATTTTTGCATTAGTTATAGAATCATCAGCTAACTTTGAGCTATTAACTGCACCGTCTGCAAGTTTTTCATTCGTTACAGCACCAACTGCTATTCTACCTGTAACTACAGCTCCTGCTGCTATTTTATTAGTTGTAACATTACTATCAGCTATTTCTGAAGTTGTAACTGAGTCAGCCGCTAGGTGTGAAGCATCTAAAGGTGAACTAGCAATAAGACTTTTAATCTCAGCAGCAGTTTGATCATCTTTAGCATTTGTGTCGCAAGTATCTAATTTTGCACCATCTACAGAAACATCTCTGCCATCAACTGTTCCTGTAGTAACTATATTCTGATCACCAAAATTAGGATTTATCTTTGTTCCAGCTATCGCTGCATTTGCATTTACGTCTGCATTGACAAGTGTTCCATCTTGAATCTGAGCAGAAGTAAATACCTTTGTATCGACATAGTTCTTAGTTGCTGCATCTTGTGCTGCTGTTGGGTCAGCGACATTCGTTAATCGAAGATTTGTACCAGATTCTCCCATTGAAGGAAGACCAGTAGCTTCATCAACACTGACTGTTTTACCTTGGTTATCTTTTAGTTCTTGGTCAATATATAAACTTTGTAAAGCACTTGTATCTAGGTCATTAGCAGTAAGGGTTGAACCATCTGCATAATCAACAAGAGGAGTTCCTAATGATGAGTTTCTTCTTACTTCTACTCTTAAGTTTGCTGATGCTATACCTGTATTAAGTCGTATAAGTTTAGGAGATACGTTCGTAATAACCTGGAACTGGTTAGAACCTGATCCTTGAGTGATCTTGTTGTAGTTGAGGAAGACCTCAATATGTTCTTCTTTGATGTAAGGGAAGGTGAACTGAAAGTCAGTAGTACCCTGTGCTGAAGAAGAATTTACTATGTACGATGCTGTGTAACTCATGGCTTAGTAGCTGACCTTCTCAGTAAATTGTGACACATTATCTGTATTTTGTTTCAAAGCTTTTCTTTTCAGTTCTCTTTCTGCTTCTTGCAATTCTCCTTGCAAAATAAGTTGACCTTTAGATGTTGTATTTTGAAATTCTTTTTTTGCAATTTCTTTGAAATCTGAAATTAAATCTTGTATCTCTAAAGCTTTAAAACTTACCTCTCCTTTTCTTGGTGATTCGTCCATACTAGGCTTTTTCCAATAGTCGCTAGTTACTAATTTAGTCATTTCTTGATGCCATGTTAACCCTTTAGAATTTCTGACAGTAGCAAAAATTCTTCTGTAATCATTTAATTCTGTAGGCGTTAAATATTGATCTGATCCAAAATCACTTGCAGTAGGTCCAAGGAAGGCAGTGCCCTTTCCGTGAAGGTTTGCAAGGTTTAATGCTACTGGGTCTGTAATCATTTTGCCTCTTCTAAAAGCGTTAACAAGAGGAACGTATTGCAACATTGATGCCATCCAAGGATGATTTTCTGCTAACTCTTTTGTAAAAAACATAGAGGGAGCTTCAACAGGAGGAGCACCAGGGGCTGTCCAATCAACAATCGCAGGATTATCTTCCGAATAACCAGCCAATCCATTCTTAATTGTTGCCCATTGCTCTTCCCAGTAAGCCATGACTGGGCTTTCGTTTGTGCTTGGCTCGACAGTTCTTACTACTGAGTCTTGTCCGTAGCGACCTTGTTTAAAAGCACTTGCTAATGGAACTAATGTTGCACCTTGCCTTTGTAAATACTTTTGAAGAGCACCTCTTCTGTTTGGCCCTGTATAAATTTTAGAAGGATCAAACGCTGCTTCGACAAGTTCGTTAATTCCTCGGAAATAAGTTTTGTCAAGTTGTCCTGCAAGTGAAAGTCTTAAAATATCAAAAGATAATGCTGCTGCTGCTTTGTCTCTCTCTTCATCTGTCATCATCGCTTGAGCATCGTTGTAATCTCCAATAGCTCCAAACATTGTTGCGTAAGGTTCTAATGCTTCCATTGATACAGGGGCATCCCACACTTGTTCTTCTTCGTTCCATGTTTGAACGCTGTATGGCATTTGTCTTTCTCTTAGCCACTTTTGTTTTGCAGCGTAATCAACTGGCCCCCCACCGTTAAACCTAAGTAAACCAAATGCTGATGCACCTGTAAGAAGTTGCATTGCTGCATTACCTGTAGCCATTGCACCTAGTGCTCTTTGCCTTGTGCCAGGGTCAGAGCTTGCAACATCTCTCCACCAAGTATCAACAAATATAGCCCCAGGGATAGGTGTGCCAGGGATGGTTGATCTTACTAAATAAGCTTTAAAAATATTAGTTGGTACTTTCATGAAAGGAACCATGAATTTTGCTACTGGCCCTACTACTGGAAATTCTCTAGCTCTTGCTAACAAAATTGATGGAACAGAACCCCATCGACCTGGTGCAAGTAAATCCTGAGAAGCTTCGTGGCTTGTCATTCTATTTGCAATTCTTTGTACTAAGTTTCCATGCTCGACATAATCTTTAGCAAAATCTAGTAGCTCGTTGTCTTTTAGTCCTCTTGCCTTACCTTTTTGCATACCATCTTGCAAGGTTCTTTTATCCATTGTCGCCATTAAATCATCTGTAAAGTTGACAGCATCTGCAAATCGTTGAGCAAAAGGGCTGTCCATGGTTGCTTCTGTTATTGTTTTTCCGTCTATCACTGCTGCTTTGACAGCACTATCTGTACGTTTTTGGGCATAAGCAAAAGCTTCTTCAAAAGCTTCTTTACTGTTCTTTTTAAGTCCTTTCTCTACTGCTAGTTCCATACCTCTAGGCATATGCCTGAAATATTCATAGCTCCAACCAGCGACAGTACTGTTGAAGGAATCAATAGTTACCGCCATTCTTCCTCCTAAAGTTCCTAAAGCTCTCCAAAGATGATTTTGAACTTGCCCAGGGAGTGTTTTTGCGTATTCAGCATCCATATCCATAGTATTTATGCTCCAGCCAGTCCTTGTGCTTTCTGAAATCAACTCACCTTGAGCATCTTTTTGTGCAACTTTTCCTAAAGCGTCAATACTTGATTTATCAAGGTTGCCCATTGGTCTTCCTGTTTGGAAACCAATCGCTGCGTTTCTAAAAGCGTGTCTAAGATTGTTCCAATAATTTCCATATAACTGCAAAGAATACAAAGCTCTGTCCATATCTCCTGAAATTGCTCCACCTATGGATTGTTCAAGAGTTAAAGCACTTAAATTAAACATGCCGTTAAAGAGTCCTTTGCCAGCAGTCATTCCTCCGCTAATAAGGTTGCTACTTCTGTAAATTTCAAATCCTTTAATTGCTGTTTCTCTTTTCCCAAGGTCTTGCCATCCAGACCATATTTTGTCAGCAGAAGCTGGTGATGCTCCAGCAATCAATATGTTGTCAGCTATCTCGTCAGCAGCAGCTTGTGCATCTGGTGTAATTTTTCCTGTCTCTAATGCGTCACGCAAACCTACAAAAGCTCCTGCTGTTTCATCTAATGCAGGATTTGTCCCTGGGGTAATCTTTAGCTCTTCTTTTATTGCATTATCTACATAGCTTCCTTGAGGTGGAGCGATACCGTCATCAATACTGTTATCTATGTCAGGAAGCTTGTAATTATCAGGTAAAGAGTAAGTATCAATATCTCTAGGTAGCTGCATCTCTTGACCTAGCTGGCCCCAAGGTCTTGTAACTTTCATAATTGCTCTATTCATTCTTCTCGAAGAATCAGCAGCAACGACTAAGCGAGCTAGTTGTACCCTCTTATCTATTGTTGGGTTGTTGATAGAGTTAATCCATTTAGCTGCTTCTGCTTGTGCTGCGAATTGCAGCTTGTCTGCAAAGTCTTGCGCCCTGTTTAATGCACCATTCTCATACTTATAGAATCCTTTAGTAAGTTCCGACAAACCTCTAAGTATCCCTGCTCCATCTGCTTGCCTTTTCTCAAACCATTGATGGTTGTGCCTTTGAACAGTAATGCCATCAAACTTAGGTATGCCCGATAGTCCTGCCCTTGTGTCTAACTCTGCTCTTCCCATTGCTTCCATACCAGCAATAAGGTCTTCAGCTTGTGAGTTGTAAACATATTTACCTGACCGACTCCTTACTTTCTGGTACTTGTTTTGTGCCCATAGTTCTGCTCTTGTTACTTCTCCGTTCTTGAGTTTCTCTTCGTTCTGCCTTAAAGCTTCTGCAAAACGTCTTGCAAAACTTTCGTCTTCATCTCCCATATCAGGAGTTTTTCTTGTGTTATTAACAGCAAGCATTGGGCCGTTAGGAGATGCTAGTGACTGTCTTTGCTTATTTATAATCTTGTCTGCTTCCATCCTTGCCTTACCTGTAACTTCTCCTCTTTGTGGAAAATCACCTTCGTAGGCATTTTCAAAAATATCGTCAAAAGTATTTAAAGATTTACCTTCAAGGTATCTTTTGACTGCTTGCACTATCTCCGCAATCTTTTCAAAAGGTTCGTTCCATGTGGCTTTTGCATATTTATCCCTTGTCAAGTACCAGCCTTGGAAAGCCATTGCTTGCACTTCGTTGCTGCTAGTAACTCCACTTAAAATATCTTTTTTTAACTGTGGGCTTGTAACTGTTTGTGCTGCTATTTTTCTAAGTTCTTTATCTGCACCTTGCAAAGTTAATAACTCTCTAGGTGTTAAATATCTAATCTGTAATCTATGAAATGCTTCGTGATAAGTAGCTTGAACCATTTCAGTTAACGTCATTCTCCGCCCCCCTGAGTTCATAGCAACCATAACTATGTCGTCTATTTCTCCAGTCAATTCTTTTGGCTGAAACATTCCAAAGGCACTGTAATAAGCTCCTTCTTTTGCTCCGTAGGCAGCAGCTTGTGCTTTGTCCATCTTGCCTTCGATTTTATCTAGCAACTCAAAGTCAACATCTTGTCCAGTAATTCGTCTTACTTCATCTCTTAATTGCTTACGAATATTTAGATAGTCGTTAATCCTATTTGTATGTCCTGTCCCAAGATTTACTTTCTTATGAACATTAGGAAGTTCTAATTCTCCTGATAAGAATCCAGGGGTATCTTTGTTTGCTTCGTCTACATCTTCAAGAACATCTTTCCAGTCTTTTGTCAGACCCATTTCATTTTCAATCTTTTCTCTTTTAGACCAATAAGCATCGTAATTAGGATCGCCATCTAACGGCTCTGGGCCTAAAGCTTTTATCTTTTTACTTAAAGCTTTCTTCTGCAACTTCACCTCGGCCTGCATATCACGAATAGCCCTTCCTTCGGTAAGTATTTTCTTAGTTCCTGGCAATCTAAACTTAGGACTTTGCAAGAATACGATTGTTTTCTCTACATCTCTTAGTGCTTTTTGAACAGCTTCCTCAGTTGCAACTCTTGCGATGTTAAGAAGATTAATTAGATCACCGACTGTATCTATAGCCCCTGCATTTCCTTTTGCTCCATCACTAAATTTATTCATTGCAACGACAAGTCTATTTAAAGCAATCTCTGCTTGATCGCCCTCTGGTGCAAGTCTTAAGAACCTTGAAACAGGAGTAGTTTTTGGAACTTTTGCAATAGCGGTAGCCAGAGGTTGTGGCTCGGCTGCTTTGGTTTCTTCGACATTTCTAACTAACTTGTCGTCTGGAGTATCAACTACTCTTTCTTTTCTTACTGTTTGTCTAACTTTTTTAGGACTTGCTGGCACATCTTTCTTGCCTTGTACTAATTCTTTGTCAATAGCTTTTTCAATTCGTTTTAGGTACTTAGCTATTCTTTTTTCTATTGCTTGCAAAGATTCTCCATCTTTAGTTTCTCCTACAATTTTTTCAAGCAGATCTCTAACTGGGCCTTTGTAATTTAAAACTTCATTGAATCTTTGCTTAACAGCTAACGCTTGTGCTCTTTGTGCCCTGCTTCCTAAAACTTCTACTGTGTTACCAGCTTCTTCTAGGATTTCTTTTGCTGCTCCACCTTTAGCTACTTGAGTTAAAGCAGTAACTTTGTTGCCTAATTTTTTGAAAATAACAGATCTTACTCTTGATCTTTTAACCCAGTCGCTTGACTTCATATCCATGCCAAGTTCTTTTAAGAACCCTTCCTGCCCTTCAGTTGTGACAGAAAACTTGGCTTCGTTCATTGCTTGTTCTATGACTTCAGCCGACCATTTCCTTCCCTTATTCGCAGAGGCCCATACATCTCTCATCACAGCAGGATCTACGTCAGGAACAGAAGCAAGGGCTATGCCTCTTTCTACTGTTGATTTTCCTGTCGCAATCTGAGTGAAGATTTCATCTGGTAATCGACTTAAAGCAAGACCTTTAGATGCTTGACTGCCTGTTAAATCAATACCTCTTTCTGCTGCCATTATCGTGGCATTTGCATCTCTAAAGATTTTTGCTGCATCAATAGCAGTTCCCTTGTCATCAGCAATGTTTTGCAAAGCACCTATTGTTCTTGCTTCTGTGGCATTAGCTGCTTGTACTTCAAGGATACGAACTTGTGATCGACCTAATTTTTTAGCAAGAGCAAGTCTGTTGTGACCATTAATAACGACATATCTATCTGTTGCAGGATCACGCCATACATTAATATTTTGAGCTAGGTCGTCATCAAAGGCTTTTTGATCTTTAGTGAAAGTACCTGAGTCGCCTTCTGTCCTAAATTGACCAGCTTCTTTGAATTGAAACTCTTCTGGTTTTACATCTATGTCTGCAATATCTACAATCTCTGTGTTTGCTATTTCTGGTTTTCTAATATCACCATCCCAAGGGTCTGGAGAAATATTTGTATTGGTAGCATCTGCCATGTGCTCTGACTTCTTAAGTTCTAAGCCAGCTTTTTCTAATGCTTTCCCTGTTTCAATCGCAGATTCAATCATCTCGACATCAGTGGGAGTATCAGCAATTATTTTTTCTGCTTTAACTGGATCATTTTTTAGTAGACCTTCAAGCTCAAGAACACCTTGAACATCCTTCTGGAACATTTCATCATTTATAAGCCTTTCTTGTATTGGAACTTCTGTATTCTCTTGGAATATATTTAATACTCTTAGTGTTTTAATTGCCTTCTTGTCGCCATTTCCAGCCTTCTCAACTAAAGATGGAAGCTCTTCGCCACCATTATCAATATGATTTTTTATCTTGGCTAAATTCATTCCATTTCTTCTTTTTGCCACTTGATTCATAAAGCCACTTCTTCTTACAATCGCTTTGCCGACAGGGAAAAAATGATTCATCCCTGCACCAATAAGAGCACCTTCATGCCTAGTAACTCCTATTGCGTCTAAATAACTATCATCTGGATCTATTTTAAAGAAGCCACTTCCTGCATAAAAGTCAAAACTTCCATCGTCTTGCCACTCCCCTGTTGCTTGTGGCTCGTAGAAGAAAGTGTCGTAAGCAAAGCCAGGGATAATTTGATCGGCAAATTTTAAACCACTTACGGCTGCAATTTCTTGTGCTCTTTTTCCTCCAATAAAAGGAACCCATTTTGGTAAGAGTCGTGGGTTCGCAACGAAAGGAATGTTGCCAGCCTTTGTTTTTGCTCCATTTAAAATTGCAGCAACTTTTGGATCAAAGAAACCTTTGGCTCCTGCTATTCCTTTAGAGACAGCACCTATTTTCATTAAAGGAGCGAAAGCGTATTGAGCCGCTTTCATCATCATGTAATACTTGATTGGCTCTGCTATGAAACCTTCGACTGGATTAGTTTCTACATCTGCTAAAGGTTCTCCCCAAAGGATTCCGACATCTCCATCGCTTAATTTTCTATTTGGATCAAGCATTGCAGCAGCAACATTTGCAGGCTGCTGAATAAAATCTCGTCCTGCTTTAAAAAAAGTTCTACTTGTTGATCTCCCTAATCCTGATCCCTGAATGTCTTTTAACACATATTCGCCATATTGTTGCGTAGCTCCCTGAAGTGCTTCTTTACTTGTAAAGCCATATTCTTTTCCCTTTTCTACATACTCTCCTACTGCTGGAACTATGCCGTCAGCAAGGGTTGAGATGCTACTTAAAACTGGAACTTGTTTAGTCCAGTCATTATCCATGCCTTTATCTTTAGTCTCCACATCACTTCTTTGAAAGAAATCTCCTTCCCATGTAGCTTCTTTCAAGCCTTCTTTATTAGTGGTGAACTGAAGGCCACTTTGGTTTAAATTTTCTTCTGACATGAAATTACTTCGAGTTGCTTAGATCAGGAGTTGCTCTGCCAGGGATAAACAGAGTCAATCCTTTATCCCTAGAGTCTATGCGAACTTTCTCTAATTGTTCTTTGATATTTTCAGGTAGATCGTTTGCGTAGTAATACTTCCATTGCCCCTCAAAGTAATCTGCAACTTTATTCCTGTAACCTATCTTTGCTAAAAACTTTCTCATCGAATCACTAAGGTATCCCTCTTTGAGTAACGACCTTAATTCTCTCTCAAAGTCTGGCCCTGACAGGACTCGACCTATCTTTAATTGATTGTCTATTTTTGTCTTGTCTCCATCTAGTAAAGGTTTTTTCATCCTTGCATCTAAATCTTTAATGATGCCTGCTTGGTTGATGGGTAACTCTTTAGTTTCTGTATCTAAGCTTTTGCTGTATTTATCTATTATTGCCAAGTCAGATTGTTTGTATTCTTGCTCTAAAACTCTTTGCCATGCTTCATCTCCTCCCTTGAAATCTGCTGGTGGTTCTTTACTGAAAACGGCAAGCTTGTTGTCTGCTCTTTCTTTATTCATGTCTTCAAAAAATACGACATAATTTTGCAAGCCTGTTCCGTCAAGCTCGTTAGAACTAGCGTTACCGTTACCTTGCAAGATTAAAATATCTCTTTTTCTTGTTTGTAATTGTTTAAGTTTGTCTTTGACGCTTCTTCTGTAAACAGACAGATTACCTTTGTCATCTTCTTTTGTAACTCTTGCGTAAAAAGGAGCAAGATTTTTTTGAGTTAATCCTTGAATACCTAAGTTATCAAGCCTAAGTCTTTTAGTTGTTGTGTCTAAGTCAGGATTGTTAACTATTGCAGATGCTTGTTCTATCAAAGAATCTTGAACAGGCTTACTAAATGCTCTTTGATTTATTGTTGCTCTATCGTTCACAAGTTGAAGAGCTTTTGCTTTAGCAACAGGATCATTCTTTAATACTGAATCGTTCTCTATTGCTTTCGTAGCTCTTTCTATTGCTGCTGTTCTATCTTGCGTAGTTTCATAAGTATCTGAATCGTTTAATCCTGCAATTTCAAAATACTTTTCTCCTGTATCTTCTCCTACGTCTTGAGATAAAGAGTCGTGATAATTTTTTAACTGCTTGTTTTGTCTAAGTATAGCCATCTTTAACTCTTGCTTTGCTTCTGGGTTAAGTCTATCTATTAACATTTCACCGTTCGGCCCTGCTTGTATTTTAGAAAAAACTTCTAAAGCTCTGTTTAGATAATAGCGTGACTCAAGTGCATCTACCTCTCTTCTTGCCTCTACTCTTCCTTCAGGAATTGGCTCCCAAGTATTAATCTTATTGCCGTTGTCTAGTATAATTTTTTCCGACATTTTTGTGCTTAACGATGTTAATATTTTTGATACAGAATCAGCAACTTCTTGATAACCTTCTATGCCTAAAACTCTTCTAGCCATATCAAGTCTGTCACTGATTCTTTCTGCTACAACATCAGGAGTGGCAGTCTTTGCGTAGAAATCTTCTTCCGTTGCATAGTTAACCATGTCTATATATTGTTTCTTCTTCCAAGTAGCGTGTCTTTCTGCGTGACTACCTATTGCTCTTCTAAATATTTCTTTCCTTAAAGGATCAAGGTCTTTTCTTATTAACGGATCAACTGATAACGGCCCTGCTGTTTCTGTTAAAAGTTTTAGGAACTCAGGTGCGTCAGGAGATACAGCAGATAGTTCTAATGTTCCGCCTCTTGATAATTTTACTGAGCTTGTCTGGTCAATCTTTCCTTCTAACGCATTTAACTTAGCCCTTTGTGTTGTTGCGTCATAATATCTTTCTGTATAAGTCTTTTGCATCGGGCTTAGTGCCTGATAATAATTGAATAATTTTTTAGCGTTTTCATCCCCTGCTATTGCTTGCTTTTCAGCAGCATCTCTTGCTTGAACAAAGGTTTGACCTGGGTAATCTTTTTGAAATAAATCAGAAGTTGTTTCTCCTACTACTCGTCTTTCGTCGTCAACATCTTTTGCACGTTGGATAGCAGCACTAGCAAATTGTTTTAAGTTTGTATTTAAAGAACCAAGTTCATTTGCAAGCTTCTCAAGATTACTTATAGATGCTGGCTCTGGTGTCAGTTGAGGTTTACTAAGTACAACTGGCCCTGGTGCGTTAGGGCTTCGTGCTTGAACAAAGCTAGAGACAGGTGCAGCTTGAGGTCTTAATGCTGGCTCGTTTATCGACAGTTCTTGGAATGGAGTGGAGGCAGCACCCATGCTTGACCCACCCATTAAACGTCTTGATGTTTTCTTAGTTAATGACGGCTTCATGATTATTTAACTCTGGTATATCCACTGCCTTTAGTGTACTTAAAGCCAGCTTGATTGATTGAACTTGCGGTATTTAGTCCAGTAGTAGCACCTCCTAATCCAGCACTTAGTACTCCCAAGAATCCAGGGCCACGGACATGTCCTCGTTTCATTGGCTTTAACGGATCTAGGAATGTTCGCTTCAAGTATGGCTGCTGGCTTGCAACTCGACTTGATCTTTCTATACCTGCTCCTCTCTTCTGTTCTTGTACTTGTTGGCCTACAAAGGCTAGGTTTCGTGATGTTGCGTAGTCGAACATGGCCTGTTCTCTCCTTGCGTCTGCAATTAAGTTTTGAATTGAGTTGCCAAAACGACCTGCTGCAAGTATTTCGCCTTTAGCCTCTAAAGCTTCTAACGCTGCTCCTCTCTTGGCTTGTCCTGCTGCTTCTTGTTCTTGCATTAGCTGTAGGTTTAATTGTGCAATATCACTTTCGTATGCTTCGCCTGCAAGATATTCATTCTGTGCCATCAAGTCTTCTTGCAACTGTCTTTGCTGTTCTTCTCCTGTCCTATTCGCTTGGGTTTGCAGCACAGAGTATTCATACTGCTGCTGTTCCTGCATATTTTGGAAATCTATCTGTGCGTTCTGTGCTCTAGTCGCTGCCTGCTGCTGCATGATGCCCAGACCTGCTGACATCACACCCATAATTATGCTGACTGGTTCGCACATAATTAAATCCTCACGAACTCATAGAACAGACGACTTTCTGGACCCCATTCTGGATGCTTTTGTATAAATGTAAATCCCATCCATTGTAACCAGCGTACATGAATTTCATTTCTTGCATCAACTACATTAAATAACACTGGATACTGCTCAAGAACCTTTATAAGTTCTAGTTTAGATTGTCGTAGAAAAGTTCGCTTATCTCTTTCATCATCCAACATTGATTGACACCCTAGCATCCATATACGACCAGATGTTTCTGACTCACGAATTACACCCCACATACCCATTGGATAGCCATGTCTACTAATCATGGTCATACAAGGTTTACTATTCAAATAACAGTAAAGCAAGCTTTCAGGTGGTGAACTTCCTGACTGTGCCTGACATTCAGCAGCATCTTCCTGTCGCATGTGATCTGCAACATATCTGACATCCTGAAGAACTGTTGTTCTTTGGTATGCGGTTACTGTCTTCTGGCTCTGGTGTGGTAAAAACCTTCCCATTCCGCCGATTGAACTCTGCAAGGTAGAGGGCTGCTGCTAATAATTTCAATCTTAGTATCTATATTACTTGCCATCACGGGAACACGGAAAGATCCTGTCTGTAATGATGGGCTTCCTATTAGTGGTGGTGCTTGTCCAAGGATGATTCCGTTGTATGGATAAGAGCTGGCATCCCTACCTGTTGGAGTAATTTTTAATTCAAAGGCAGAGGTCTTATCAAAAATTAAACTCCAAGTTCTCATTTGCAATTTAGGGCCAGCAGCAATAGAGACACCTCCACCTGTCTTTTGTTCTTTTACATAGGGAGTACTGAACTCGTAGTTCATGTCGTATAGCTCTCCGACATAGAACTTTGCACTACTTAAATCACCAGGCACTGTCATTGTGCCGTGACCACTAGTTCCTCCTGTTTGAGATTCACTAAGAGGTCGTATGACTTGACCATGACTAATTGTATTACTTGAGTCATACCTTCCTACCACTGCCATTACGCCTGTTGTTGCAATGGGGTAAGGAAGAGTGATGACAGTTTGTACCCCTAATGCACCTGAGTTGATAAGAGTAGTAGAACAATTAGCTTCTGTTGTCTTTCTATCTAATAGTATTTCTAGTTTTGTACCTGCACTGACAGTTTCTGGGTCAATATTTTCTGGTCTTAGTGCAATCTTTTCTAAGTAAGCACCATCGCTATATTCGACAACGACATATAAATCACTACCAATAATATCTGCACCAAGAATTGTTTTTGCTCCTTTCACTTCCCAGTAAGACCATGCAGATTGAAGCTTGGTATCATCTTCAAAAAAGAACTTATAGATATAGATACGCTTGGGCTGGTCCTTACTAATAAGAACTAATGCTTCCTCTGCAACAGAGGCGACAAGTGTTGATAAGTTGCCTGGTATAAATCTAGGAACACTGGCTGTTACTTCTTCAGATAAAGGGATAGCACCACTTGCATCAGGTAGGAAGAACTCTCTAACACCACTAAAGCTTGCTCCTTTTGGTATAGGGAAATAGATATTACGACCAACAGCAACAGGGTCTACAGCACTAGCCATGTCAAAGGTAGTGATAGCTGTAATGGTTGCAGTCTTGGGAGTTAAGCTTGATCCAATATTTAATCCTGAGTCAAGACGGAATTGACCGTGACGACTGAAGAGAAGAAGAGTGTTAGCAAAACCTACGCTTGAGACTAAGAAGTTAATAGATTTACCACCAGTACTTAAATCAACAGGATCACTATCTACAACAGTTTGAACTGTTTCAGGCCAGAACCTGTCATAGCTATCAGCAGCAGACAGGATTACGTTTTCATCCGCAAGGAAGACAAGCCTGTTTCTAAATAAATCTATGTTTTGTATTTGCCTATCAATAAAGGTTGGATTGGGTGACGTGGTTGTATCTCCTGCAATCCTTGGCGACCATGTAAATTTTCCAAATGTAAAAGTACCGTTGGCATTACGCACCAAGGTATGAGGCATCGTTGTTGAATCTATCTCAAAGGTTATGCCTGGTCCTACACATTCTTTCCATTGCCCAGGGCCAAAGCCACTACCGACATCTGTTACAAATTTAACGTAGTAATCATCAAAAGCTGTTGCTTTAGATCCTTGTACTTTAATGATAAAACCATGCTTGCTAATGGTAGGAAGATCATCCATTCCATCGACAGAAGATTTAATAGCAACTAAGTCTTCTCCTGTTTTGGTGTCTGTTGCTGTTAATAGGTAGTCGGTAGTAGCACTACCTCCATCTTTTCTTTTGATATTGAGAATGTAATCATCCTGTTCAAAATCAAAAGCTGAATTGGCATTACTATCAGCGACAAGTAATGCTTTTAACTGAGCAGCAATATCTATTGTTGATAAAGGTTTTGAATGAGTAACAGTACAGTTACCACCTGTTATCTGGGATGACGCTGATGTATAGCTAAAGGCATCCGCAGTTGAAACTACAATTTCATAAGTACCAGCCACACCTAAACCTACGTTTGCGGAACTACCAGCAGGAAAGGTCATCCTTACTTTGTCGCCAGTCGAAAGTCCGTGGTTAGTAGCTAGTACTGAAACGCTTGGAGATGGGCTGTTGGCAGCACCTTGGGCATAAGATCCTGAGATCTCTCTTCCAATAGCAGGGTCTGTCTTATATTCAATCTTTCCATCACTGTTAGATAACAAAGAAGAACCATCGGTTCCGTTGATTTGAATTTCGTATGTCGTGTCATAGTTGGCAGCTTTAACGAAAACCATTGAAGCGATATTAGTTATCCCTAAATTCTTAGGAGAAGTTGTACCAGCCATTGAGACTGTCTTCTCTCTATTCGCAATGAAGGTATAGTCAGCGACTGACGCAACTCTAAATTGAGAAGAAGGTTCACTTGTGTTTGCTATATCTAAATACCCTTTACCATCAGGGAAACTAACTGTTGCTTCTGTTCCGTCCAGGTTAAATACTTTTAAGTCTCCATCTTGAATGATAACTAAGTACTGGATTACTCCATCTCTATCAACCAAGTGAACAAAAGGTCTGTTAGATCCAAGAGTGCTACTTGTTAGTTGCTTGACGTGTGTGCTTGGAGGTCGTTTCTTTAGCCCTTCCACTGGGCTAGGCATACAGTTAACAACTGATTCAGCTTGTGAAGCCAGTCTTAATGCTGGTGGCTGTTGGCTTATCCCATTAATTAAATTAGGGATAGCAGAACTGACTAAAGGCATGGCTACCTAAGAACGGTATTACTAGGTTGGTAAGTTTGAAAGACTCCAGTGTGATTAGGATTACCACGAATCATATTGTGCTGACTCTTAGTTGTTTCTTCCTCAAGGAAGTGTGCCTTCGCTTCCATCTCAGCAGTGATATTAATCTGACCTAACTCTGTACTTCCAATAATAGATTCTTGTAACTGTCTTCCTGCTCTTGTCATTATGTATTGACGTGCGTGTTCAGGTAAGTCAGTCCAGCTAAGGATGTAACTTACATCTGCTTTTAAATCTTCAGTAAAGACAGAGGTATTATTCTTTCTGTCGTATAACTTTAATCCTCTTTGGGTTACGTCATAGTCAGGGTAAGTGTAAGGATCTACGACAACCCTACTGATGTCAGAACTTAGATCTATTTCATTAGTACCTGGAGTTCTGTTTAAAGTTTTTTCAAAGTCTGTATTGAAAGACCATCCTTCAGATTGAATGGCACGACTAGCTTCACGAAGAGAATCGTGTGCTTGTTTTGCTAGACCGAATTGGCTTTCAAGACTGTTGACAGGTGATTCACCCATCATTCTTAAAACCTTATTAACTCCTTCTAGCTCTGATGTGAGGTTAAGACCCATAAGAAAAGAGGGGGCATATAGCCCCCACGGTAGTTAGCTGGTTGCCCAGTAGATTTCGATAGCACAGTCTGGACGAAGTACGCCAGTACCATGAGCCATAGATCCGACCATGAATGTACCTTGCCATAAAGCATGTACATCTGATCCTGTCTGCTCCATCTTCAAGTCCATCAACTTAACTGTACCAACAGCTTGCTTGTTGAAGACAAGTCCAACGCTGTCTGTGTAGTTAGCGTGGTATGTGTTGTTCTCACCAGTTACAGCAGAACGGTTTGTAGTTGGTAGATGGTTTGACTTGATGATGCTGATACCAGCTACCTTCAAGACTGTTCCATCTGCGTATGCTCCAGAACCACCCCAGTCTCTGTTGAGTACATCTGTTGTCTGAGCTAACTTGTAGTACTCAGTTGGGCCAAGCACTAAGGTACGACCTTCTTCAGGGATATTGTTGATATCCATCTGCTCGGCTGCTGACCACATAGCAGCAACTAAGTTTGCACCAGTAACGGCTGCCTTGTTAGCAGCAACAATCTTGATGCGAGTACCACCAGGTAGGTCAGTGTTTGGGTTAGTAGAAGTACGTGCTGCTTGAGCAATAGTAGCTGCTACGTTCTTGTCATAGGTGTACGCTAATGCGTTGCCCATCTCAGTTGTATACTGGCTACGAACGTCATAATGGTTCTTAGCCTCATCAATGTCAGCAACGAATACGTTTGATACGA
>VTLG01013215.1_pt1 | contig 20963 bp, 23 predicted proteins | sample 4694571 | NCBI WGS metagenome assembly VTLG01 (sample SAMN12604809, study PRJNA352737) | marine metagenome | biome: ENVO:00000447; feature: ENVO:00000209|ENVO:00000569|ENVO:01000036; material: ENVO:00002151; isolation source: viral sequences binned using virsorter ... | reverse complement strand
TAATCATGTCTGCGCTGTGGCGCGTAAGCTGTATTCGTTTGGCATGGAGATGGGGCATACAAACATGAATCCGTTTGCGACATTTAAGCGCAAGACAGTAAAGCCTCGCAAAGTTGTGTGGACACAGGAACAGATTACTGCGTTTCTGGATGCAGCATACTCTGATTACAAGTATCGCAGTGTCGGGCTGATTGCACAGATGGCATACGAGTGGTGTCAGCGCATAGGTGATATGCGTACACTAAAGTTTGAGTGCGTCGATTTGGACAATCGTGTTCTGAATCTGGAACAATCTAAACGGGGTGCAACAGTTCATCTGCCTATCAGTGACACGATGGTGGCAATGTTACAGCAGCAGAAGGAAGATTTTGGCTTCCAAGAATATGTAGCACCCTATCCTCGCCCTAGGAACGCCGTGTACAGCCCTTTCACCATGCAAAGGCTATCAAGGTACGCCAGAGAGGTTATGGGCCTTGCTGGGCTTCCTGACGAGTTGCGCATTGCTGACCTTCGCCGCACAGGAACTACGGAGATGGTGGAAGCGGGTGTCGGTATTGCACAAATCATGTCGGTGACAGGACACGCCAATCCGCAGTCAGTCAAACCCTACATGAAAAATACACTAGCAAGTGCGGAATATGCATTGACGGAACGTAATAAGCGTGGTACAAGCATTACAAGTGCCGCAAAGGAAAGTGTATATACATGAATAATATATATAACATTGTAAGTGACATGGATGTAGCTGTTGGGACGACAGTCCGCACAGAATGCCCGTCTTGTGGGCAACGCACATTCACTGTCACTAATGAGATGGGTACATTGAAGTGGAACTGCTTCCGCGCATCCTGTACTGTCAAGGGTTCTACGCAAGTGAGCATGTCTATTGATGACATCAAGACTGTCCTGCTTGGTCACGAGAGTGACGACACGCCTGTGCCGTTCGCCCTACCTGAATACATTGTCACCCCACCGTGGGTTGTATTGGAGTGGGCAAGTGAACTCTATGGTCTTGACGCACAGGAATTAGGTCTTATGTATGATGTCAAGGACAGTCGTGTCGTGTTTCCAATACGGCATGATGGTCAGATAGTGGATGCTACAGGTCGTGCATTGGACAAGTCTCCAATAAAATGGAAGCGGTATGGAAAAAGCAGCTTGCCATACGTTCACGGTTGTGGTAAAACTGCTGTCGTTGTTGAGGACTGTGTGAGTGCCGCAGTTGTAGGCGGTGATGACTACGTTGGGGTCGCTGTGCTGGGAACATCACTGCTTGACGAACACAAGAGGTATCTCACGCAGTTCTCAACAGCAATCATCGCACTTGACCCCGATGCGTTGATGAAATCAATTGAGTTTGCCAGAGAACTGCAATCGTATGTTGATGACGTTCGCGTAGTGAAACTGACAGACGATTTGAAATATCGAAACCCTGAAGACTTTGACAAGTTGACCAACGTAGGAGAATAATATGGAACTATCACTTATACGTTCCTTGATGAACAAGGAGTTTTACAATGACCACCGTGGTGCGCGTTGTCCTGACCGCCTGTTCAGCAAGGATGCTCGTAAAATCAAACAGTCACTTGACCGGGCTATGGAGCGTTACTCACGTGACATAACACCTGATGAAGTGCAGGCATTGTTCATGGCTGACAATCCAACCATGACTACGGCTACCAAGCAGGGGTTTGACGCCCTGTTTGATAAGATAAAGCGTGAGCCACCTATGGGTGCTGACATTGCACAGGATGTCCTGTCCAAGTTGTTTCAGCGCGTGATTGGCGAGGACATTGCTAGTCTTGGAGTAGACTACGTGTCCGGTAGCAAGAGTAGCCTTGAGCCTTTGCGGCACCTGCTTGAGCAGTACGGAGATGATTTCACACCTAATCTTAATATTGAGTGGGATGACATCGACATGGATACGCTGATGTCCAAGGCTGACCTTGAGGCACGGTGGTCTTTCAACATCTCAAGCCTGACACGCAAGGTGGATGGCGTGAACGATGGCCACCTGATTGAAGTGGGCGCACGTCCCAACACAGGTAAGACATCGTTCCATGCCAGCTTGATTGCTGCACCCGGCGGCTTTGCATCACAGGGGGCTAACTGCATCATCCTGTGTAACGAAGAAGGATATCACCGGGTGGGTGCGCGGTATCTTACCGCAGCCACAGGCATGACTATGCAGGAGATAAAGAACAATCCTAGTGCAGCACGTGACCTGTATGCACCCGTAAAGGAACGCATCAAGATTAAAGATGCAACAGGACGTGACATGGCGTGGGTTGAATCTGTGTGCAAGTCATACAAGCCTGACATTGTTCTGCTGGACATGGGTGACAAGTTTGCCAAGACGGGTGGCTTTGCCCGTACAGATGAAGCACTGAAAGCCAATGCCGTCCATGCCCGTATGATTGCCAAAGAGTATGGCTGTGCCATCTTCTACATGTCCCAGCTATCCGCAGAGGCAGAGGGCAAGGTGCTGCTTAACCAGAGCATGATGGAAGGCAGTCGGACAGGCAAGGCAGCAGAAGCTGACCTGATGATTCTGATTGCTAAGAACCCACCTGTCGAGGGTCAGGATGAAGAGGACACGCAGCGTCATCTGAATGTTGTCAAGAATAAATTGACAGGATGGCACGGTAGTATACACTGCGAACTTGAATACAAGACAGCGAGGTACACTGCATGACCAGAATGTACACAAAAGAAACTCTGAACGAGTTGGACGAGGATATAGAATACTACAAAGAAAAGTCTATAGAGTTACAGAAGTCTTGCTGGCATAAAGATAGATACAGTAATTATGCAGACAGGAATATCTTGAGACTAAAAAAACTAAAAAAACTTCTGGAACTTAATCTTGAGGTAGAGACATACGGACAGCCAAACTTTGGTATGGTGCTAGTTAATAAAAAGTTTGTTGTTTGTTTGCTTGAAAACAAGTGGAGAGTGGTACATAAAAATGTTTGGTACAAACACAAAGATGATGTAAGTCACTTCGTAAGAAAATATGTCAGAGAGGATGATAATGAAACTAACACTTGATGTAGAAAACACAGTCACCAAGCGTGACGGCAAGATACACCTTGACCCGTTTGAGCCAGACAACACGCTGGTCATGGTGGGTATGCTGACTGACCAAGGGCAGTGTCTGACGTTCCCATTTGACCACGCTGACCGTCCCAATCAGGACGATTACTACGAGCGTGTGCAGATGATGTTGGACGAGGCCACTGTGCTTATCTGTCACAACGCAGCGCACGACTTATTGTGGCTCTGGGAGTCTGGTTTCAAGTATGACGGCCCGGTGTTTGACACGATGCTGGCAGAGTATGTCATGCAGCGTGGGGTCAAAGAGCCACTGTCCCTTGAGGCATGTGCAGAGCGTTACGAACTGGACACAAAGAAGCAGGATACTCTCAAAGAATATTTTGCCAAGGGTTATAGCACTCGTGACATTCCGTACAATGAACTAACCGAATATCTTATTGCTGACCTTGAGGCTACGCAGCAGCTTGCTGATAAACTGATGTATCGCCTGAACACGACACAAGACAGTGGCCTGATGGGTACTGTTGACCTGACTAATCAGGTGGCAGTGTGTCTGGCACGTATGTATCAGCGTGGGTTCAAGGTGGACATGTCTGCACTGCAAACTGTGCAAGCGGAGTTTGAGCAGGAGCGTAGTGACCTGATTAATAGTCTGCAAAGCCATGTCAAAAAGCTGATGGGGGATACACCTATCAACCTTAACAGCCCGGAGCAGCTTGGCTGGGTGGTGTATGGTCGCAAGGTTATTGACAAAGCAGAGTGGGGTCAGAAGATTGACCCATACATGGATGGCCCTGACTTTAATAATATGGTGCAATACGGCACGGAACTTATCTACAAAACCAAGGCAGAGCAGTGCAGCACATGCAAAGGCACCGGCCAAGCCTACAAGACACGCAAAGATGGTAGCCCGTTCAGTCGTCCACACAAGTGCAAAGACTGCAATGCACAAGGCTATATCTTCAAGCCTACATCCACACGGGCAGGGCTGCGCTTTAAGCCGCCATCAGCCAAGTGGCTTAGTGCCAATGGCTTTAGCACAAGCAAGGGCAACCTTGAGACTTTGGAGAAATCAGCACGTGTCAAAAATATGACAGATGCTGTGGAGTTCCTGTCAAAAGTTCGACGCCTGTCTGCCGTGGAAACATACCTGTCATCTTTTGTAGAAGGCATTCGCACTCACACTAAGAGTGATGGCAAGCTGCATGTTCGTTTGTTGCAGCATCGCACGGCCACTGGTCGTTTCTCTGGCGCAGACCCTAACATGCAGAACATGCCACGTGGTGGTACGTTCCCTGTCAAGAAGGTTTTTGTGTCACGGTTCAATAATGGCAAGATTATGGAAGCCGACTTTGCACAGTTGGAGTTCCGCACTGCCGCATATTTATCACAGGATGGAGTTGCAATTGAGGAAGTATCTACTGGATTTGATGTACATGCGTATACCAGTAAAGTTATTACTGATGCTGGTCAGCCTACAAGTCGCCAAGAAGCGAAGGCGCACACGTTCGCACCTCTTTATGGCGCAACGGGCTTTGGGAGAACGCCAGCGGAGGCAGAATATTATACACACTTCACGCAGAAATACAAAGGGATTGGGCTATGGCACTCCCGATTGGCTAAAGAAGCTATAAACACGGGCAAGATTACCACACCGTCTGGTCGTGAGTTTGCCTTCCCGAATGTCGTGCGTAAGTCCAGCGGCAGAGTGTCACACTTTACACAGATAAAGAATTATCCTGTGCAGTCATTTGCGACAGCAGACATTGTGCCTATCGCATTGTTGCATATAGATAAACTTCTTGACGGTATGCAGTCTTGTGTGGTAAATACTGTGCATGACTCTATTGTCATTGATGTTCATCCAGATGAAGAAAGGAGAGTTATTCAAATAATACAAGAGACTAACGATGCATTGCCTGACTTGATTGCCATACGTTGGGGGTTGGCATTCAATGTTCCTCTGGAACTAGAAGCAAAAATTGGCCCCAACTGGCTTGACACAAAAGATGTGTCGTGATATAACTATGGTTTTCAAACTCAAAGGAAGGAGTATAAAATATGGAATTGACCACCATTGATACTAACAACTATGCCATGATGGCGAAGGCTATGGGCATGGCGGCAGAGGTTTCTGACAAGAAGAGCAGTAGCCTTCCCCGTCTGCGCATCAACCATTCTCCCATCATTGGTTCAGATAAAGTGCTAGTAAAGGCTGGCACGTTTCGTCTGGAAGTTCCAGATGGCCCCACCTATTATGGGGAGTCTGCGGTAATTCGTCCCTACATGCAACGCTTCATGTACAAGCGTTTCATCAAAGGTATGGGTGATACCCCCAACCGTTACGTTAAGACTGTAATGGCTGACAACCTGAACATGGACCTGAAAGATAATGACGGTGGGTTTAACTGTGGTAAACCGGCTGGGTACATTGAGGATTTCAAAGCCCTTCCGCAAACCATGCAGGACTTGATTCGTCAGATTAAGCGGGTACGTGCGGTATTCGGGACGATTGAACTTGTCAACGCTGTCACACCAAAAGGTGAATCTGTAGAGGTGGATGTTCATCCATTTATCTGGGAGATTGATAACCGTGATGCGTTCAAAGAGGTAGGCAATGTCTTTGCTAAATTGGCAAAGATGCAGCGTTTGCCTGTGCAGCATGATATTGCTCTTAATACCGTGCAACGCGAGTTGCCAAACGGCAACAGCTTCTACCTTCCTGCGGTTGCACTCAACCTCAACAATACCTTGAGTATTGAAGAGACTGAGCATAGCATCTTCAGTGACTTCCTATCTTGGATTGAGAATTACAATACCTATATTCTCAACGCTTGGACTGACAAGGCCAATGAGAAAATGGAAGAGGACGATATTGATGTGGTCGATGACTTGGTTGATATCGAAGTTGAAGAGGTAGCACAATGAAACACCCCGCTGAACTGGCGTTACATCAATACATGGAAAACGCTTCCAATGGTAAGTCCACCATGTCTGTAGAAACTATTCAGCAAATAGGACAGGATATAAAGTGCGCACTTGCACGTCAGTTTGGCGGGGGTAACAAGCGTGATGGGTTTGGTCTGCGCATGTCAAATGTGGGCAGACCAACCTGTCAACTCTGGTTTGAAAAGAACGAACCAGAGAAAGCGTTGCCTCTTCCCACTACATTCGTTATGAACATGATGCTTGGAGACATCGTAGAAGCTGTCTTCAAAGGTTTGTTAAAAGAAGCGGGGGTGAAGTATGAGGACAATGAAAAGGTTACTCTTAAACTTGACGATGATACATCCGTTGATGGCACTTATGATATTGTTATTGATGGTGCTGTTGATGATATTAAGTCAGCATCAAACTGGTCTTACACAAATAAGTTTGAATCCTTCGACTCTCTTAGACAGGGTGATGCTTTCGGGTATGTAGCACAGCTTGCCGGTTACGCCAAGGCTGCTGACAAGAAAGCAGGTGGATGGTGGGTAGTGAACAAGGCCAATGGTCAGTTCAAGTATGTGCCAGCCACAGGCATTGATGTTGACAAAGAAGTATCCAACATCAAGCAAACTGCAGACACAATAAATGAGAATAGGTTTGAGCGTTGCTTTGATTCTGTGCCTGAAACATTTAGAGGTAAGGAGACAGGTAACAAAGTTATTGGCACGGAGTGTAGCTTCTGCCGATTTAGGTTTGCCTGTTGGCCTAGCTTGGAAGAGCGTCCATCCATCATGTCAAAAGCAAAAGACCCAAAGATGGTTGGTTACGTAGAAATAAATAATGCCTAATTACAAAGCATTTCGTGCGGCACGTAAGTATGGGTACAGGAGTGGACTAGAGCATAAACTATCTGTCTATCTTGATGAACTCAAAATCTCATACGACTACGAGAAACTAAAGATAGAATGGGAAGACCTTGCGTACCGCACATACACTCCTGACTTTGTTCTGAATAATGGCATCATTATTGAAACAAAGGGAATGTTTACCGCAGCCGACAGAAGAAAGCATCTAGCTGTCAAGCGGCAACATCCACAACTTGACATTCGGTTTGTGTTTGAGAATAGTAGACGCAAGCTAAGAAAAGGTGCCAAGTCAACTTATGGACAGTGGTGTGTAAAATATGGTTTCAGATATTATGACCGCATTATACCGGAAGATTGGTTGAAAGAAAAAGGTAAGAATAAGCATCCAAAGTTTATTAAGTTTAGTGGAACAAAAGTGAAAAGGAGATAACATGATAGAGAAAAAATTCAACAACGAAGATATTGTGGTTCGCATCCGGCCAAAGATGGATAGCATGAACTACGAGTGGACAGGTGAGATTGACATCAGCATTATCTCTTTTCCTGACAATCCACTTGATGATGAGGACTACTCACAACTGATGCACTTTACTAAGATGATGTGTGCCTCTGTGCCTATCATGGAAAATAGTCAGGTGTTGAGAGATGCAATCCATGACTATGTTATGGAGATGGAAGACGCAAAGGAAGAAGAGGAAAAAGAAGAGAACACCCTTGTAATTACTGGTGAGGATGGCAATATAGTACACCTAGACTTCAGCAGTAAAACGAAAGGGAGTGCATAATGAGACACGAGGCGTACATGAAACAGCGGCGTGAACTAGAAGATATGGTCAACAGTCCAGCACACTATAACAAGGCTGGCATTGAGTGCATTGAGGCTATTCGTGCAGCTACAGGAGATGGCTACGAGTATTACCTTCAAGGTAACATTATGAAATACCTGTGGCGTTATCGCTACAAGAATGGTACAGAGGACTTAGAAAAAGCACAGTGGTATCTTAGCAAGCTGATAGAGGAAGTAGAAGGCTGCTACGATGAGAGTTAAGATTTATATAGCTGTCGATATTGACCCGGAAGATTATCCTGTTCCTGCTGACGGGGATGTGACAGAAGAATTAGAAGAGTACATGTATGACATGTTCTACGATATTGATGGAGCAGAAATTATAAACATCAAAACAAAAATGGAGTGATATGATGAACAACTATTTGCCTACAGACTACCAAACATTTATTGCTACATCCCGTTATGCGCGTTGGATTGAAGACGAGCAGCGCAGAGAAACGTGGAGCGAAACTGTAGCACGGTACTTCGATTATATGGAAGGCCACCTTGCAGACAAGCATAGCTATGTTTTGTCAGATGAATTACGCGCAGAACTTGAAGAGGCTGTGCTTAACCAAGACATCATGCCAAGCATGAGAGCATTAATGACCGCCGGTCCCGCGCTTGACCGTTGTCACGTCGGTGGTTACAACTGCTCCTATGTACCAGTGGATAGTCCTCGTGCTTTTGACGAGACGATGTATATCCTCATGTGCGGCACTGGTGTAGGCTTCTCCGTGGAACGCCACAATGTTGAGAAGCTGCCAATCGTCAACGAGACTATGCATGACACGGATACTGTCATCAAAGTTGGCGATTCTCGTCCGGGCTGGGCCAAATCCCTGCGTGAATTAATCTCGCTCCTCTACGCAGGGCAAATCCCAAAGTGGGATACCAGTGAGGTACGCCCCGCTGGTGCGCGTCTGAAGACGTTTGGGGGTCGCGCTAGTGGCCCAGCCCCTCTGGAAAACCTGTTTAACTTCTGCATCAAGAAGTTCAAAGGTGCTGCTGGCCGTCGTCTCTACCCTATCGAATGCCATGACATTATGTGCAAAATCGGTGAGGTTGTAGTTGTTGGTGGTGTCCGTCGTTCTGCTTTGATTAGCCTGTCTAATCTTAACGATGACCAGATGGCACATGCAAAGTCAGGTCAGTGGTGGGACGAGCCACAGAAAAACATCTACAGGGAAGGCCAACGCGCACTCGCCAACAACAGTGTCGCTTACAAAGAAAAGCCACAGATGGGTACATTTATGCGTGAGTGGCTGTCGTTGTACGAGTCAGGCTCTGGTGAGCGTGGCATCTTCAACCGTCAGTCTGCACAAAAGCAAGCTGCTAAGAATGGTCGTCGGGATGCAGAACAAGATTTCGGAACCAACCCTTGCAGTGAAATTATCTTGCGCCCGTATCAGTTCTGTAACTTGTCAGAGGTTGTTGTTCGTGCATCTGACACGCAGCAAACTCTTACAGAAAAGGTTCGCCTTGCCACCATCCTTGGCACGTTCCAATCTACGCTGACTGACTTTAAATACCTGCGTAAGATATGGCGCAACAATACGGAAGAAGAGCGGCTACTTGGTGTGTCACTAACAGGTATCATGGACAATGCCATGATGTCCGGTAAGTCGGCGCACCTTGGTAAAAACATAGGGGCTACACTGAACGCACTAAAAGAACAGGCAATATCAACTAATGCAGCTATGGCTGACCAGCTTGGTATACCACAGTCTGTTGCCATTACCTGTGTAAAGCCGTCAGGCACAGTATCACAGCTTGTTGACAGTGCCTCTGGCATCCACGCTCGTCACAACCCGTACTACATTCGCACGGTACGCGCTGACAACAAAGACCCGATTACACAGTTTATGATTTCGCAGGGCATACCTGCAGAGCCTGATGTTACCAAACCGGATAGCACGACTGTGTTTAGCTTCCCCATGAAGGCACCCACAGGTGCAGTCTGCCGTGAGGACATGTCTGCTATTGAGCAGCTAGAGTTGTGGTTGACCTATCAGCAACACTGGTGTGAGCATAAGCCGTCTGTGACTATCACAGTCAAAGAACATGAGTGGATGGAAGTAGGTGCATGGGTATATAAAAACTTTGATGAAGTGTCTGGCATTAGCTTTATGCCGTTCAGTGACTACGTATATCAACAGGCTGTGTATCAAGACATCAGCAAAGAAGAATACGAAGAGGCACTTTCTTTCATGCCCAAGTTTATTGATTGGGTCAAGCTGCAAGAGTTTGAGAAAGAAGACCACACTTCTGGTGGACGAGAGTTGGCTTGCTCTGCCGGTGTGTGTGAAGTTGTGGACATTGAGGCGGCATGATAGAGGGTACAGACATGCCTAACTGGTGGCAGTGGTGGTTGTTATTCGCCATCACTGTCAACACCGCTATCAATGTGGTTGTATTCTTCAAGCACAGGTTCAGACAAAAAAGGTTGACAGATGAAAAAGGATAGGCCAATATGGAAACAGGGTGATGGCTGGGTACAATACGAACCGCCTAGACATCACCCTTGTTATGAAGAATGGGTAAAAAGAAAGGAGAAAGAGAATGAAAGGACAGATGATACAGGCTCTTAAAAATCATGCTATTGCAAATATCCATTTGCATAAAACAAATATTGATATATACTTCGCTAATCCAGCAGGTATTGGGGAACACTCCGATATTCTGGAAGCAGTGCAGGGTGAACTAGATAAGATAGCTGTGCATGAAGACCGACTCGCAATCCTACGAAACTGGCCACAAGGAGACGAAAATGACGAACAACGTAGTAAATCTGGAACCGAATAAGAACGACCGCAAGAAGTTTGACATTGACCTCTCGTATGGAAAGGTGCGAGAAAAGATGGTGGCTGAAATGCTGCAGGACAAAAAGATTGAGGTGAAGTCAGAGCGTGACGTGTGGATGCGCACAGGTAACATTGCCATTGAGTACGAGTGCTATGGCAAGCCTAGTGGCATAAATGCAACAGAATCGGATTACTGGTTCCACAATCTTTGTGTAGGTGACGAGGTGTTTGCTACACTTGTGTTTGATGTGAACAGTCTCAAGCGCATCATCGACAACCTTGACTACAAGAAGACAGTATCTGGCGGTGACAACAATGCGTCCCGCATGTATCTGCTGAATCTGCAGAAGCTGTTTTCATCTGACGTAATTAAATCATTTAAGGAGAGTGGCAATGAATGAAGTATTAGCACAACACTTTCAAGATGGGTTTGATGCCTTCAGCGAGGTGGATGAAGTCAGGCGTAGAAAGCGTGGTATTATCTATCACCAGAAAGCAAACCCGTTGAAGGCCAATGGCAAGTATACACACTCTGCACATCGTGAGTGGCAGCGTGGGTGGAACGCTGCATACTTTAAGAATTTGGAGAAACAGAATGGACTTGGAGCAAGAAGCTAAAACTTGGATGAAGGAGAAATACATGTACGGGATAACCGGCACAGCATATCAAATAGCAGCATGTGATACTGCAATCTTCCCAAAGAACAAGGCTATGGAGTATCTTACTCTTGGCCTTACGGGAGAGGCAGGTGAGATAGCAAACAAGGTCAAGAAGTTTATACGCGACGGCGCATCACCGGATGAATACGAGGCAAGAAAGATTCAGATTGCGTATGAGATTGGGGATGTGATGTGGTACTGTGCTGTCCTTGCTGAAGAACTTGGCATGGACCTTGGACACATCATGGAAAAGAACTTGGAGAAACTAGCTGATAGGAAGAAGCGTGGAACTCTGGCAGGGTCAGGTGACAACAGGTGACGGAAGGAAAGAAACTATGGAAGAGAGTAAGTAGGATGGACTTAGGAAACCCTGTAATAACAGCCTTAGTAGGTTTAATTATATTCTACGTAGGCTTGAAGACGTTCTCTGGTGGCATGAAATCTATGGGCAACATAGAACATCTTTCATGGTTCTTGGGCAATCCCTTGTATATGTTTGCAGGTGGTATCATAATGACACTGCTGTGGCAGTCATCTAGCCTGTCTACTACAGCTATTATTGCACTGGTTGCCTCTGGTGCCTTGCCTTTACCAGCAGCTATTGCTGCAGTGTTAGGCGCGAACATAGGCACAACAGGAACAATCTGGCTGGCAGGTTTGTTTGTGTCAGATGGTATGCCTAAAGGAGATACATTGCGTATTGCAATGGCACACACGGGTGTGAACTTGTTTATGGCAGCTACGTTGTTACCGTTTGTGTCACACATAGCACGATGGCTAGGTAGGTTCTAAAATGAGAGAGGGGGCTTCGCGGCCCCCTTTAGTTTATAGGATTAGGGTCAGTTCGTTTGACTTCACCTTCAACTCTTCGTTGTTCCTCAAGTCCTAATTGATACAAAATATTAAAGTCATAACCATTTTCATTTTCTGGTTCTTCATACGTGTCTAAATATCTGTCCATAGCCCGTTTTTTAAATACATCTGGCAGACGATTATACGACAGCATGGCTACCGGATTGAATCCATAACGCTCTTGTAAAACTTTATTTACATTACTACCGCGTAATGACTTTGTAACTTGCTCTTTAAAATAACGCAGCTTAACTTTTAACATTTTAGCCTGTAGTTCAGGCTCATTGTTTTTAGAGGTGTACTGTTCACTTTTTAAATAGGGTATAACTTTTTCTTCCATAAAATCATCTAATAGAATGGCGTATATTTCATTATATTGTGGTATTTCAGTACGGCCACCATACACATCACTTCTACGTATACGAAGTCTGTCTAGTTCTTTTTCTAAGAGGTTTTTCTTTTCACTTTTCAGCAAACCCCTCATCTGGCGGGTAAGTGGAGTAACACGCCTTTGTCTGCCCTCTTTTGTGGCAGGTTTTTTAGCTTCAGGTGCTGTATACTTATAGCCCGGAAAAATATTAACAATACCAGATTCTTCAATTTTCTTTTCAAGGGCGTAGTTACCGGGAACACGCGCTAATGACTTGTTAATAAACAACGACAGCATATCCCGACTTTCTAGGTCACGTACAATACGTTCATCATCTGGCGCAAGAAAAGTATTATACAAATCTTGACCAAAGGTAAGGGGGATTGTAAAAGTGCTTACAGTATTTGCTGCCCATTCCGTAAGCATTTCAAAACCAGCATTTACACCTGTATCTCCTGTTTCACCTATTCCAACCAGACGTGGCAGGTCTTCTGCTAGTTTATCAAGAGAGTACAAACCCATCCCAGTTCTAAACTGTGTACCCGTTAAGGCTTGAATCGCGTCTGTTACAATACTTCTATCGCCAATAAACACTTGGTCTTGACCCAGCACTTTTTCTTTGTATGTCTTTAATACTAAATCTCCGAAAAAGAGAAAAGGTGCCGCCGGGAAAAATGGACGCATGTCAAATGTTTTGCCATCAAAAGTTCGTCCCTCATACCAATTTTCACCCGCAAGAGGACTTGCCCTGAACGCAGCGGCTCCAAGCAAAAACCCTGTGCCAACTAAACCCTTTGCTGCGTTATTATATGACGTGATTGTTTCATCACGCGACATGCCCACAATCGGTTTTACTACATTAGCAATCTCATTTCTTCCCTTTCCATATAAAAGGTAAGTGGGTGAGTACTCAAATGTGTGGCGCATAGCGTTTAAGATAAAACGAGGAAACGGCACAAAGGCAGTACCCACAAATGGGACTCTGTGTACGGCGCTAACAATAAATTTTCCTAAATCGCTATCGGGATTTTTTTGATAAGTAAAGTATAATGCTTCATCAATAGCTTTTGTTAAAATGTCTTTACCTTCTTTACTACCAAAGACATCATTAAACCTGCCCTTTTTTATGATTTCTACAAGATTAAAATCTTCTGCATAAATATTTGCACGACCTAATTTTTTCGTAAATGCTTTATACATCTCTTCATCTTGTAAAGTACGAGAGTACAATTCATTCAAAGACCTTTTTAAATTACCTACCAAAGCAGCCCTTTTAAACGCATTGTCTGTAATTGTATTTAAAGCATTTACTTGACGGGAAAAATTCGCAAGTCCCGTCATTTTATTTGGTCTATCTACATTATCCCCAATGTCCTGCAACATACGAAACAGTCTACGAGACTCTTTTTCAAAGCCCATAGCAAACACCTGCTCAATAGCAACAGCTTCTGTGTGATTTGTAAGACCAAAGAAAACCGCCATTGCGTCTTCTTGTCCTGCCTTTGTTATTTTTTGTCCTGTTGCCTTACGTAAACCTGTATCAACAGCCCGTGTTACTGTATCAAATCCAACTCGTGTTACACCTGAAACTACGTTACGAACTGTGGTAGCCGTTTGAGATGTCATAAACGCCAGACGTGCAGCATCAAGCTCTCTGGCACGACTTGTCTCTGTTAAATATTCACGAACATCATTTTTCTTTACGGCTTCCCTAGCTTTTTTTGCTGCTTCCCTAACTTCTATATCAAAACCAAATAAGTCATAGCTTGCAACGTCATTTAGCGCACGACTAAAATTACCTAGGTTGGCCTTTAAATTTTTCTTTGCTTGACCCGCTTGCTGTAACATACGCGCTGAATCTGAAACATCAGCCATAATAATATTTGCTAAGTCATCAAATGTCAGATTGTATTTAGTTAAAGTTTCGTCAAAAACGCGCTCCACTTCTTTGGGCATGTCTTTTTCATCTAACCCACGTAACACACGAGCCAAACCTTCAGTAATTCGCTCACCCTCTAGTAGCCCACCTTTTGTTCCAAGTATGTCGGTAAGAGCAGCGGTAACTTGCTCCAGTTTTTCTGGTTGAACAGCGAGACGGATAGGCGCGTCCACACCTTCGGTACGTGCCATTTCACCAAATTTTTCTTTACCCGCAGCAACTTCTTCCTCGTTTAGTTTGTTAAGCCTTTCTTTAACTGTGTCGAAGGCTTTACCTTTTTCTTTTTTAGTTTTTTGAACATTATTCTTTGTTCTTTTTATACGATTTTCTACGGCCTCTTGGGATATTGAAACTAAATCTTCCGTGCCTTTTTCAATATATTTTATACCTCTGCCTTTTAATACAGCAAGTCCTGTTGCAACTGGTAGTGCTGCAGATAGCCCTGTCACGAGCGCAGTTTGTCCTAATGAAAACTCATCTTTGGCATCCGCTGCAATTAAAGCACGTTGACCTGCGACATCTCCTAGTGCTGCTGCACCAGCCTCAATACCAGCAGTGGATACAGCTAGACGTAGAGGCGTTTTAGTCATGGCGTTTAACGCACGGCCAATAGCCAAACGAGATGTAGCTTGAGCAGCAACTCCTGCAACTTTACCGGCACCCGGCAAAACAATACCTGCATACGTGGAAGGGGCTTGTGCAATACCGGCTGCATAATCAATAAAAGCACTTGGAGCAGAACCCTCACCAAAAGAGGGTAATGCTTCAAATGCTTCATATAAGTTTTTATAATCGTCTATTTTTTGTTTAGCTTGTGGGCTGTAGTTATTATCTACTGCTTCAGCGTCAGCTTTTAAACCACTGACGTAATTCCAATCACCCGCAGCAACCATTTCATTTACACTAAACTCACGAAAGTGTTCAATAGTTTCGCTAATAGCTTTCTCTGCACTAGGATTGTCATAACCCAAGTGGTCTTTAGCAAACCGCACAGCAGCTTGTCTTAGTTGTGGTGACTGTTGAAACTGTTGATAAGTAAAATTATCTAAGTCTACATCTGCTCCTGTAGGAACTTCTTTATAAGCAGATGAATAACGCCCCCCGGAAACAGTATCTGCTTCTTGCGTTTCTTCGGCTTTATATGCGCCCGAATATCTTCCCATTATTGTTGTCCTGCATTTTCAGGCGGCGTATATGGTGCGGGTCCATAAATTCTACGATGTGTTATGGACTGACCTGTAATCTCTGTATATAGCTGCTCAAACAAATCTTCATTTGCTCCAGCATCTTTCATAAATTCTTCCTTCATATCTTCATATGAAATACCGGCAGTTAAATCTGTCATCATTTGATTTTTAATCAGGGCAGTGTCTGCTGACATTTTTACAGAGCCTTCTCCTTTCGGCACGGCTTTAGTCCCGGTATCATCAATAACTTCGGATGCTGCAGTGTCTGCTAATAGTGCGGTTACATAGGCTTCAAACGCTTGATATTCTTTAGCAGGCAGCAACTTCTTTTGTCGTTCTAGCATACCGGGGATTTTTTCGCGTATGTATTTACCATAAGTAGCTTCATTATTTAAAGTAAAAGTTCTATCTCCCGACGAATCAGTAGTAATATTCATACCACTGGTATCTGCCCCGTCTAGTTTACCTAAGTCAGTAATAAGACTCGTATACAATCTTCTAGCTGCAGCTTGCGAAGACAAATCAACTTTGCCCCCAAGAGCCTTCATTTCAGCATCATTAAGATTCTCCAAAGCCTGCTGTACTGCAACAGCTTGTGGACTATCCGCTTCAAGTCTACCCAGTTGTGTTGTAAGCATCTCACGACTTGCTGCGAGAGAAACTTGACTACCCCGCAGAGATGGGTCAACTTTAACTTGTGCATAAGTAACTTCAACAGGAGTGTAATCTGCGGGTGCCAATCCCATACCCGCCATCTGGTCATAGCGAGTTTGCAACCTGCCCTCTACACGAGTGCCTTCACCCAAGCCCTCACCAAAACGAACAGCGTTAGTAAATGACTCTGCATACTCTTTAGCTGTCATGCCAGTTGCTTCAAAGTCATCTGGCATTGCTGATATGTAACCCATCTCTTGCAAATTACCACCAAATGCGGTGAGGGTTTGTGCGCCAGCCAGCCAATCACGGGCTTGCTCGTCAGTGCCTAGTTTATTGTAGATGGCTGCTGCTTGGTCAATGCTGTCCACACCTTCAAGACCTTTGATAGCTTTGATAGTTTCTTCGTAGACAATAGCTTTTGCCTCTTCAGCTTCTCTCTTGCGCTGAAAAGTGTTTTTATGGTCATCCCAAGCATCGTCTGTCAACTTTACGAGTCGGGCAGTACGCTCTTGCATACCCCGTGCTATCTCTTCAGCAGCACCTCCAAGTGCAGCACCAATATTAAAAGCCATTACTGTTGTCTCCTAGCCATCAAACCCTTTGGCTCTTCTTCTTCTATCTCTTCACCCTTGGGCGTTTCTTTTTCTACGTTTTCAATCATTTTTTCGCCGTCCTCAAGTTTAAGTTTGGCGATAACTCTTGTTATTTTTTCTTCAGACAACCTTTCTTCGTCAGCACTTGATGAACCCGTACCCTTGACATAATCAATTTTAGCATTCATTGCTATGATTTCTATCAACTCTACCAGCACGGGCATTACTAACATACCCACATCAAGACTATGCTTTCCTTCCATAACCATGACCGACTGCAGAGCATTTGCAATCACTGTAATCGGCGTACCCATTTCCAGTATGTCTAATAGTTTGTCAGAATATTGTGGGTCAAGAAGTTTAGGAATGTAAAACTCTAGCGCATCCTCTGGTGTTGCAAACTGTGGAGGATTACGCCACGGCCTATCACCCGGCGCAGCCGTCAAACTCTGTCCAGCAATAGGCGCATCAAATGCGAGTTGAGGCATTTCCATGTTAAATCTCTTCTTTGAACTTTTGCATGTGGTCCATCAACGCCCTCATTCTATATCTGGCGTCATCCATTTCACTAGGCATCATGCGCTGTTGCGGAGTAGGCTCACTTCGCGTCATAAGGCTAGACGCTTTTTTTACATCAGCATCATTTGATTTTTCTGGACTCTTTGGCATGTTACGATACGTAATCATAGCAGGATTTACACGATTAATTACCATTAGAACCAACTTGTAATAGAGTTAAATATGCTACCGCCCACGCTGCTTGTGTCACTGTTAAGGAATGCACCAATTAGTTTACCAATACCGGCAGATGATTGATAGTCGTTTTTCATTTTTTGCAAGTCCTTGCTTGCGTCAGCTTGCAGAGCAGCAATAGCCATTTGCACAGCACGGTCTTCCGCACTCTCTGCGGATGTCCACGCCCACTCCATAGTGTCTTCATAATATTGCCACAGATTTGCGTAAGCTGTGTTAGATATGTCAAGCAAAGCAGCAGCGTTTATCTCATTAGCCCTGTTGACAGCCGCTGTGTCAGCAGTCGCTAATTGTCTTCGCCATGCTGCGTTCGACTGTGCAATGACACTCTGGTTCTGTGCATTAAACTGGTCACGCTGATTGTTAAGTTCTGCATTGAAACGCTCGACAGTATTTACCTGCCCCGCATTAAACTGTGCCTGTGCGTTTGACTGCGTAGCATTAAACTGCGATACCTGACTTGCCAGATTAGAGAAGAACTGGTCAACTTGATTCTGCGAACTTGCATTAAACTGACGTGCAGCGTTCTGTGCAGCTTGGTCTGTAAACAGACTTTGAATACGTTGTTGTGCCGCAAACAGGTCAGTCTGTTGTTGATTAGACAGATTAGCCATATCCATCTGCAGGAATGACTGTGCATTCTGCACGGCTGCTGCCTGTCTGTTATTCAGATTAGACAGGTCCATGTTAGCAAGCGCACTTGCTTCTGCAATGACAAGAGCCTGTCGGTTAGACAGGTTGTTCAAGTTCATAGTGTTTGCAGCACGGCTGTTCTCAAGCTGCACCTGCTGTTCTGCTGTAAAGTTCTGATTAGCTATATCACCAATACGAGCAGAGTTTTGCACACGTGCTTGGAACGCTTGGTCAAACTCTTGTCCAATAAACGTAGCACGTTGTTGTGCAGCCAACATGGCACGTTGTTGACGGTTTGACAGGTTCTGTGTTTCAAACTGTGCGGTGATTTGTGCATCTGCCTGTGCTATAGGCAGAGCAGCTTCAATGGTTGCTTGCACAATAGCCTGACCAGCAAGACTGCTTGCGCCAAGACCACGTGCTGCCATCCGCGCTGTCGCATTACGAAGTGCGCCAGCCGCCCATGCAGGTGGATTAGAGGCATCAAAATTAGCTGTTAGTTGAGCAAGCTGACCTTGAACGGTAGCCTGTTGGGAGGGAGTCGCCTGCGCTGCTTCTACCTGTTCAGTAAATTGTGCCGCAGTCTGCGCGTTAGCGGCACCAGATATAAGTTCACCGGCTTGAATATTTCTCTGTACAGGATTGTCTATAAGTATAGCATTACCCTGCGCCGCAGTTAGGTTGCCCACACTGGATGCTGTTTGCTGGGCCGCTGTGACCTGCGCACGGGGGTCTACCGTGCCTTGTGCCGCTTGGGTAGCCTGAAGTGCTGCATCAACTGCTGGTGCAGCTTGTGCAGCTTCCATAGTGGCAGATGTTTTTTCTTGCACAGGTGCTGCTTTGGCTGTCATGCCCATAGCAGTAGGAACTGCAACGGCACCTGTTACCATGCCAGTACGTGGGTCTACATATTGACCGGCCTCACTAGGAGTAAAAGCTGTCTGTGTCACAGCCCCTTGTGGAAGCCCCGGAGTAAACAGTCTTTGTGTGCTGGTTGTACCAATAGTATTATCTGCGGCAGGGGTCTGTGGAGCAGGTGTGTTGGCAGCTTGTGCTGTAGGTGCAGGGCCACGTGCAAGTGGGCTACCTACAGGTACAGCCAGACGAGTATTACCTGCGTTTGTCATTGGTGTGTTGCTGTAATCAGGGCCACGTGCAAGTGCTGCCTGAATAGCTGCAGCCTCTGCTGGTGACTTTATGTCACGTTGTCCTTGCCTTGTTTGGGCTAGTTCATACGTCATGCCGCTGTAGTCTGGTTGAGCCATCATAGGCTGTTGCGGAAATCCCCCCGGACCACCTGTTGCTCCCATTAAACCACCCTGCTGCATCTTCACTACACCACCCTTTGCCATCTGCACAGCGGCGTTAGTAAACTGTTGCATACGTGCTTTACGCGCAGGGTCTTGTTCAATGAAGTCTTGGAACTGTGCCATGTTGCCTGTATAGCCCATGCTCTTGGCGATTTTGTTCATCGCTTCTGGTTTAAATGCTCTGAATACAGCCATACTAATTCATTCCCATAAATACTGTGACCACCATTGCAACCACAAGCAGTGTGCTGCCCATTATCATTGCCTCAAGACGCCACATGCGCTTGTCCAAGCTGTCCAGCTTACCATGCACCAACTCACGGAACATGGCACACTCTTTCTCGTGCGCTTCTAGCTGCAACTGTGTTTTGATTTCCTGTTCCAAGCGAGGCTCCTGCACCAACTTCATCAGTCGGCGTCAGCGATTGTCAAGTCACCGGCTGCGACCTGTCGTTGTATCTCGTCGTAGTGGCGGTTTCCGGGCGCAAGAGGGACGTGCATGGTTGTGCCATCAATAACTGCAACAATCATATATTTATTGCCATCACGGTTATTTTCATACTGGGCTGATGTAATATTCATCTCATCCATATTTACAACTCCGCATCTGCTTCGTAGTGAAACGCAATCCCTGAACAAGCATTGCCGCTGCCAGAGTAGGCGTTAAAACGTGTAAGACCACTATCTGCAATAGTTATAGCAGAATTATCGTGCGCCTGTGCGCCAAGCTGAAAACGATGACATTTGCCAGTATTTCTACCAGTTGCTAAATCATAAAAAGTCACAGTCGGCACGGCTCGTTTGCTAACTTTATATGTTGCTGATGCTTCAGGGCTAAAGCTAGTGGTTGTATCGCCAGCTATGCCACCAGACGCAATAAGGCCATTGTTGCTTGTGTTGGTGGTGCTTGGGTCGCTATCAAACGAAGTTTCATAGTACCTCTGGCATCTACGCAACTCATCCGCATACGACCGATGCTCAAACGGCGTGGCCTGTTCGCCAAGTTCCCACTGGACTCCTGTGATATAAAACTCAGGTGACGTGCTTTCCAACCAACCCGTCGTGTTAAAAACCCGTTTAGTATCATCTGTGCTTGCCCACGCAGAATCATTAAATGTTCCGCTTGTATGGTTAGTGCCAGTATCAATATAAAAGTTAAGTGTCATGGAGGTGTTTGCGTCAGTATCCAAACTGCCAGATGTATCACCTTCAAAAGTCAAAGATTTTTGCTCCCATGTATTAGCAGAGTTAATAGTGTAGGATTTTGAAAGCTGTCGAGTGTTGTCGTTATCAACAAGTTCAACAGTATAAGTAGAGGCAACAGAGGATTTTACAAAAAACGATACTGTAGTCTTCTTGGCACCTGATGTGCCTTTTGCAAGAAGTTGTAAATTTTGACCTTCAAATTTTTGTTGTATGACAAGTTTGTCAGCAGCATCTAATGAAGATTCAGATGCGTCCATACTTATTTTCTGTGAATAACCGAACCCTTGACCAGAAGGCAAATCTGTTGACCTATCCA
>VTLG01008899.1_pt1 | contig 20964 bp, 28 predicted proteins | sample 4694571 | NCBI WGS metagenome assembly VTLG01 (sample SAMN12604809, study PRJNA352737) | marine metagenome | biome: ENVO:00000447; feature: ENVO:00000209|ENVO:00000569|ENVO:01000036; material: ENVO:00002151; isolation source: viral sequences binned using virsorter ... | reverse complement strand
GGTCGAACTTGAATGGATACGGTCGCCCCATTTGGCGCTGACCCTTGCGGTGAAACCGCATGATGTGCAGGCAAGTTTGAGTAACCGTGTGCCTTGTTTGCGTCGGTTACGTGGATCGATGGCAGCGTGTGGGTACGGTCCAAGTGATTCGACACACTCTTCCAGAGTGCGCTTGAGAGCAGGACCAGCAGTCGTAGAGGTCATCGGTCCGGTCAAGCCTACGGCTCTAGCGATTCGGGCAAACTCACCCCGATGGCCACAGGCTATGCCTGCATAGACATGAATCATCTCATGCACGGTCACTTCGGCGACATGCAGCGGATCATCTAAGATGGGGTTGACACATACTTCGTATGTCCCGTCGGCACTGATCGAAGGATCAAATGCCTGACCGAGCACGACACGTCCGGTACGGCTACCTCGGTAGCCTAGTGGGAATCCGCAAGTGATACGGTACTTGCGTGTGTCCCATTGTTCCGGCTCTATGCCGGCATCGGTGAACACGTCACCCTGTAGCAGAACCACTAGGGCATTGAGGTACGTTTCTCTATCAACGTAGTTGGTCATGTTTTGCGTTCCATTGTTGCGATGGGCCAAAACAATACGGACGTTTAAACTGTGTGTCAACTGTTGTTACAAACATAGCGTTGGTGGTACGTTATACAACTACGTTGTAATTAATGAGTTTAAACAGTGCCAAAGGTCGTCGATATCCCCAGTGCTCGTGATGGTTTGACCGTCAAGCAGCGCCTGTTTGCGCGGTATGTAGCGCATGGACTCTCAAAGAGAGATGCTGCCGAGAAGGCCGGATACAAGCCTGGTGGTAATGCTTCGGATGTGGGTTATAAGCTGGCAAAATTACCGAAGGTACAGGCCGAGATTTCGCGGGTAAGCGCAGAGAATGAGCGTGAAGAGCGCGTCTCTCTAGCGCAACACGTGGCACGTATGGAGGAGTTGAGCAAAGAAGCGCAAGACGCTGGTCAGTTCAGTGCTGCTATACAGGCCGCGCATTATGCAGGCAGGGTATCGCGCCTATACGTGGAGCAGTCACACGTGGTGAGCGAGAGTGTGGACGATCCTCACGACGTGCTTGAGCGTTTAAACGCGATTGTGGGTACGAATGAGCCTCCGCGCGCATAATGCGGGCAGGTGTCACGCGCACCCCCACCCCCGTGTACGCGCCCGCGCGACCGCCGATCCCTTTATATATGATTTTTGACAAACGACTACCCCCATATTTGATTTGCATTCCTTAATGGCTATTGACACACCCCCCACCCCTACATATTCAGATAACGTTTTGGGTCCCATACTGGACGACGGTAATATGTCAATACGTATTTTCCGTAAAAAGGGGTTGTGGTCTGCTTCTTTTAGTTTGCGTGGTCAGCTTATTGGTATACAGACCGTAACAACGTGGGAACAATGCATGAAAATTGTAAATGACTTTGTTGAGGAATACGTTCTGGCAAAGGAGGCGCAATAAACGGAGAGATATTGCATCCTCCCCTGCGAGAACTAGAACGTACTGGTCGCCTTTTCCTTGGAGAAGGGTCAGGTTCTGTAGAAAAAGGATACGTCCTTTATATGTTTTAAATGGGATACAACCCCTATGTCAATACAAAATGAATTTATAAAATTAAAAAAGGAATTGACGCCTGAACGGTTAGATAGTTTGTCTTCTAAGGAAAGATCAGAGGTAGCGTCGCTATTGTCTACACTGGAAGATGCTATCCGTAGGGAGAAAGCAGAAGAATCGTTCTTAGAGTTTTCAGGATCGGTGTGGCCTGCGTTTATAGAGGGGGCGCACCATAGGAAGATGGCAAAAGCATTTGAAAGAGTCGCTACCGGCGAATTAAAACGGCTGATGATTAATATGCCGCCTCGTATGGGTAAGTCTCAGTTGACCTCATGGTTGTTGCCTGCATGGATTATGGGGCGTGCTCCTGATAAGAAGATCATCATGGCTTCGCATACGGCTGAGTTGGCAATTCGTTTTGGTCGTATGGTACGTAATTTGATTGGTAGTGAGGAATACAAGGTATTGTTTCCTGACGTATCTCTAACTGCGGATTCAAAGGCGGCTGGTCGATTCGATGTATCTGGTGGTGGGGAATACTTCTCGGTGGGTGTCGGTGGTGCTGTGACAGGACGTGGTGCGGATCTTTTAGTGATTGATGACCCACACTCGGAACAGCAAGGGCAGCAGGCTGATCCCAAAGTATTTGACAATACCTATGAATGGTTTACCTCCGGTCCTCGCCAGCGTCTGCAACCTGGTGGAGCTATCATTATTGTGATGACCCGATGGAGCCAGAAGGATCTGTGTGGGCAAATCATGCGGGACTCCATTGTGCGAGAAGGTTCAGATGAATGGGAAGTAATTGAGTTGCCTGCTATTTTACCTTCTGGCCGTAGCCTTTGGCCAGACTATTGGCCTCTCGATGAGTTGGAAAAAATACGCGCAACCCTGCCGGTATCCAAATGGGAAGCCCAGTATCAGCAGCAACCCACCTCTGAAGAAAGCGCAATCATCAAAAGGGAATGGTGGAAAGAATGGGAGCACGGCAATCCACCCTCTGTCTCGTTTATTATTCAATCCTGGGATACTGCGTTCTTGAAGCACGAGCGGGCTGACTATTCGGCTTGTACCACATGGGGCGTCTTCTATGCTGACAATGAAGACGGTATGAGAATGCCACAGATTATTTTATTGGATGCGTTGCAGGAACGTCTGGAGTTTCCAGAGTTGAAGATTCGCGCCCAGGAAATGTATATGCAGTGGCGTCCTGATGCATTCATCGTTGAGGCAAAGGCCGCTGGCGCTCCTTTGATCTTTGAGCTGCGTCGTATAGGTATTCCGGTAACTGAGTACACCCCATCACGTGGCAACGATAAAATATCGAGAGTCAATGCCATCGCAGACTTCTTTGCGTCCGGCGTAGTGTGGGCACCAAAGACACGATGGGCAGAAGAGGTTATTGAACAATTCGCAGCTTTCCCTGTTGGCGATCACGATGACCTAGTAGACTCCTCGACTCAGGCGCTTTTGCGCTTCAGGCAAGGCGGGTTCCTTGCACTGGAAGCAGACGAAGATATAGGAACGGAGGTTCCACGAATTGCCAACTACTATTAAGGTGTTTAAACTCATTGCAATCAAGGAGGGCCGATGGCTGTCGATAAAGCAATATCCCCTTTAGAAGTGGCTGACCTACAACAGCGCATAGATTCCATGCCGATAGAAGACGAGTCGCTGGTGATTGGAGTTGAAAACCCAGACGCCATATCTATCGAGACGGAAGACGGCGGTATGCTTATTGATTTCCAGCCAGAACTGGAAGAAGAAATGATTCCGTTCGATGCCAACCTTTCTGAATACATTGATGAACATATTCTGGATGCGATTGGTTCTGAGCTTCAAAGTGCTTATGAGGATGACAAAGCCTCTCGCCGTGATTGGGAAGATGCGTACATAGCTGGACTCGATCAATTGGGATTGAAGGTTGAGGATCGAACCACACCGTGGCCAGGAGCATGTGGTGTACATCACCCGTTGCTGGCAGAAGCGGTCGTCCGGTTTCAGTCGCAAGCCATCTCAGAAATATTTCCAGCATCCGGCCCTGCACGAACACATATCGTAGGCAAGGTAACGCAAGAAAAAGAAAAGCAGGCCAATCGGGTACAGGATTACATGAACTACCTGATGACCGAGCGCATGACAGAATATCGCAGTGAGACAGAACGTATGTTGTTCTCATTGCCCTTGGCAGGAAGCGCGTTCAAGAAAGTCTATTACGATCCGAATATGGAGCGCCCATGCTCTATGTTTGTTCCCTCAGAGGATATGGTCGTCTTTGACGGAGCTACCGACTTAAATACCACTACCCGTTTAACTCATGTCATGCGTAAGACCAAGAATGAAATACGCAAGATGCAGGTAAGCGGGTTCTATCGGGATGTAGAGATTTCCGATAATGATATTTCGCTGGACGAGGTGCGGGAAAAGTACGGAGATTTAACCGGAGACAAGCCCAAGGTATCAGGCAGTAGCGGTTATCTGAGTGGAGACTCTGTACATACATTGCTGGAAATGCATGTGGAGCTGGACCTCGATGGATTTGAAGATAAGCAAGAGGGAGAAGAGACAGGAATCGCATTGCCGTATGTGGTGACCTTAGACAAAGAAGCGGGCACCATCCTGTCTATCCGAAGAAACTATTACGAAGACGATCCTATTCGTGAGAGACGAACACACTTTGTTCATTACGAGTACCTGCCTGGGTTAGGGTTTTATGGGCTGGGATTGATTCATTTGATTGGTGGTCTGGTGAAATCGGCCACATCGTTACTGCGTCAATTGGTTGATGCAGGCACCTTGGCTAACCTGCCAGGAGGATTGAAAGCACGAGGGATGCGGATAAAAGGGGATGACACTCCTATTATGCCTGGGGAGTTTCGGGATGTGGATGTTCCAGGCGGTACGATCAAAGAGAACATTTCCTTCCTTCCCTATAAAGAACCTTCCGGCACCCTGTTTCAGTTGTTGAATAATATTGTAGAGGAAGGCCGACGCTTCGCGGCGATTACCGACGTAAAGGTATCGGACATGAATAGTCAGGCTCCCGTGGGTACGACACTGGCGCTCATGGAAAAGAACATGAAGGTCATGTCAGCGATTCAAGCCCGACTGCATGCATCGTTGAAAAATGAACTGAAGATCCTGGTGACCATCATCGAAGACTTCGGGCCACCGGCCTATCCGTATGAAACCGAAGACGATGGACGGAATATCGAAGAAGATTTCGATCAGCGCATTGATGTCATTCCGGTATCCAATCCAAACGCGGCCACTATGTCGCAGCGCATTATGCAGTATCAGTCGGCATTACAACTGGCAGCGCAGGCTCCACAGTTGTATGACTTGCCGGTACTGCATCGACAGATGCTGGAAGTTCTAGGAATACGTGATCCCGATAAGATTGTTCCGGTAGAGGATGATATGAAGCCGGAAGATCCGGTCGCTGAGAATATGGATCTGCTGAATACCAAACCTGTTAAAGCGTTTGAATATCAAGATCACGACGCCCATATCCAGACGCACATGGCAATGGTTCAAGATCCGCAGATACAAGCTAAGATGGCACAGTCTCCAACAGCCGCCGCATCACAGGCTGCATTAACGGCGCATGTCACAGAGCACATTGCCTTTAAGTATCGAGCAGAAATCGAGGAAGAGCTGGGCATCGAGCTACCGCCATTAGGCACAGAGCTGCCTGCTGAAATCGAATCTCGATTGTCTGGATTGATTGCACAAGCGGCACAGCAGTTGCTAGGTAAGAGTCAGCAAGAAGCGCAGCAACAGAAGAATCAGGAGATGTCTGAAGATCCTATCTTGCAGATGAAGCGTGAAGAACTGGAGATACAGAAACAGAAAGTACAATCTGCCGCGCAAACGGATCAGGCAAGGCAAGCTGTCGATCAGCAGAAGCTGGAACTGGAAGCGCAAAAGGCGCAGATGCGGGATGATCTACAGCGATTCAAGATTGAAAGTGACGAACGTATTGCCGGAGCGAAGATTGGTGCGGAAGTCGCAGAACGACAAGCGGAGCACGATCAAAAAGATCGACGCCTTAATGCGGATCAGGAAGCCAAAGGCGCAGAGATTGGCCGCAAGATTGCAGACAGCTTATTGAAGAATCCCTCGTGAGTGACTTTGTTGACCCACGATTCGTTGATTTGTTAATGTTGCGTTTAAACGAGACGGAAACGAGATTAAAAGAAGTCATCGTGACCGGAGGAATTGATAACTTCAATCAGTATCAGTTGTTAAGAGGACAGATTGAAGGGGTGCAATTTGCAAAGCGTGACATAGAGGAGATTGTCGAAAAGATTTTTGTAGAGGAATGACGCCCGCGAGGGCAGGGGTACACCACTTCCCCTTCTAAGTGGACTGAAGGTTAAACAACATGGCCGAAGTAACTGATATTCGAGAGGACAAGGCGACACAATTGCCGGAACCTACCGGATACCGCATTCTCGTTGGGCTGCCAGAAATCGAAGAAAAGACTGATGGCGGTATTCTAAAAGCAAAAGAAACCATCCAGGTGGAAGAAGTCTCCTCCGTTGTGGGGTTCGTCATCAAGATGGGACCGGATTGCTATAAAGATACAGAGCGTTTCCCGAATGGTCCGTGGTGCAAGGAAGGTGACTTCGTTGTGATGCGGGCGTATAGCGGGACGCGTATTAAGATTCATGGCAAGGAATTTAGGATTATTAACGACGATACAGTAGAGGCCGTGGTGGACGACCCAAGAGGTATATCCCGTGTCTGAAGTAGATAATATATTGCCGGATGAATCCGATGTAATGAAATCGTTGGCAGACGAAGCCGATGATTTAGATATACAAGTTGTCGATGATCGACCCCCAGAAGATCAACGTGCCCCTAGAGCAATCAATCCAAACGATACGTTTGATATTGATGCCGAGATAGAAGGTATCGATGAAGACGCTAAAGAGCATATCAAGCGACTGAAGTACGAGTACCACGAACAGCGACGGGCGAAGGAAGAAGCCACGCGGTTACGTGATGAAGCCGTACAGTATGCTCAACAGATACAGGGTCAGAATTCACATCTTAATGATTTGGTTGGTCGTAGTGAGCAGGCGCTGTTAAGCAGCGTATCCACACGTGCTGATGTTGAGTTGGAGAGTGCGAAGCAGGCGTATAAGAAAGCCTATGAGGATGGCGATACCGATGCGATGGTATCGGCGCAGGAAGCATTGACACGAGCACAATCGGATAAATCGTACTTACAAAACTATCAACCACAAATGCAGCCCTCTGCCGCACAGCCGCAGCAACAGCCGCAGCAACAACCGGCACCTCAAGCCCCACAAATGGATCAGCGAACTACAGAGTGGGTCACTAAAAATCCCTGGTTCAATCAACCTGGGTATGAGGCAATGTCTGGGTTTGCAATGGGCATGCACCAGAATCTCGTGAGCCGAGGTATTAACTCTACACAAGATGCGTACTTCGATCACATCAATGCGGAATTAACACGAGCATTTCCGCAATTCTTCCAGCAGGATGCTGACACGTCAGGAAATCCTACAAGAAGAAACACCACCGTAGTTGCTCCAGCACAAAGAGAGGGCAAGCAAAGACGCCAAGTAAAGCTCAATAAAAGCCAGGTAGACCTATCAAAAAGGCTTGGTATTACTCCAGAGCAATACGCTAAACAAATGAAGATAGATGAAGCAAAGGAGGCATTATTATGAGCGAGGAAAAGCGTACACCACGTGACCTGGAAGACAGAGCATCCAGTGAACGTATTGAAAGTTGGAAGCCACCGTCTGTACTACCAGATCCGAAACCTATTCCAGGCTATGAGTTTCGCTGGATACGCACGAGTATGACCGGACAAGCGGATAATACGAATGTGTCCATGCGATTTCGAGAGGGATGGGAAGCGGTGAAGGCAGAAGATCACCCTGAGTTGAATATTATGCCAGATCATAATTCTCAATTTCCAGGTTGTGTCGAGATGGGCGGATTACTTTTATGTAAGGCTCCCGAAGAAGTTGCAAAAGCCCGCCAGCGTCATTACGAGGGAATGGCAGCGCAACAAATGGAAAGCGTAGATCAAAGTTATATGCGTGAGAACGATCCAAGGATGCCTTTATTGTCTCCTGATCGAAATACACGAGTAACATTTGGTCGCGGTAATACTTAAATTTGTTTGTGAGGTAACCTAATGGCTACGACAGCAGCCCCCTACGGTGCCCGCCCTGTCAATACGACAAGTGCAAGCGGCTCTTACTCCGGTAAGGTCATGCACATCAAGATTGCCAGTGCATACGGTACCGCTATTTTCTACGGGGATTTCGTGAAGCTAGTGACCGCCGGTACAGTTGAGAAAGACACCGGCACCACTGCATGCACACCCATCGGTATTTTCATGGGGTGTAAATACACCGATCCCACTACCAACCAGATGACGTTCAGTCAATATTGGCCCGCATCAACGGCAGCGTCCGATGCAGCAGCCTATGTTGTTTTTGATCCCGATGTCTTGTTTGAGCTACAAGCGGATGACACCATTCCCCAAGCGGGTCTTGGTGCGAACTACGCAATGGTTCAAACAGCGGGTTCAACGTCTATTGGCAATAGCAAAAATGCTATGGATGCCTCGACGGTAGCGACCACTAATACACTGCCAATTCGTGTCGTTGACTTTGTTGACGGACCAACGAGTTCGGTTGGTGATACGTACACTGATGTCGTTTGTAAAATCAACGTAGGACATCAACTAGTCAACACCACTGGTATTTAAGGAGGAATAAATCATGGCGATTTCACGCGCACAGATGTTGAAAGAACTTCTTCCTGGCTTAAATGCTTTGTTTGGGTTGGAGTACGAAAAATACGAGGACGAGCACAAAGCAATCTACGATACGGAATCTTCGGATCGTTCGTTTGAGGAAGAGGTAAAACTCTCTGGATTTGCAGCAGCTCCAGTGAAAGATGAAGGCGCGGCCATCAGTTATGATGCAGCGCAAGAAGCATTCACGGCTCGTTATAACCACGAAACCATTGCGATGGGATTCGCGATCACCGAAGAGGCTATGGAAGATAACTTGTATGACTCACTGTCAGCTCGTTATACCAAAGCACTCGCTCGTGCGATGGCGTATACCAAGCAGGTCAAAGCGGTTAATCCGCTCAACAACGGTTTCACCAACAGCTACCAAACGGGAGACGGGGTTAACCTGTTCACCGCAAGTGGTGATGGTGTTACTGGTGGTGACGGTCACCCGTTAGTGACAGGCGGCAAGAACGATAATCGTCCTGCAACAGCAGCGGATCTAAATGAGACGTCGCTGGAAGCAGCCGTTATTGCAATTGCTGGTTGGACCGACGAACGCGGATTGCTCATTGCAGCACGTCCACGCAAGTTGATCGTTCCGCCGAATCTGATGTTCGTAGCAACCCGTATACTACAGTCCGAAGGACGTGTATCTACGGCAGATAACGACATCAATGCGATTCGTGCGAACGGTACGATTCCTGAAGGATATTCAGTGAATCATTACCTGACGGATACCAACGCATGGTTCCTGATGACCGACGTTCCAAATGGTCTGAAGATGTTTGAAAGGACCGCTTTGGAAAACAGCATGGACGGAGACTTCGATACAGGTAACGTGCGCTATAAAGCGCGAGAGCGTTACTCGTTCGGTGTGTCTGATCCACTGGGGATTTACGGATCACCAGGCGCTAGTTAGCGCAAAGATAGGGGGCAGGAAACTGCCCCTTTGTTTTTTTAAAATTCTGGGAAAAATAGCCCTAGCGACTGACCCAGCAGACGCTTACGAAGACTCTAGGGCAAACCCTTTCGTAAGGAGGTAATCTAGTGGCACAAACAACATTTGCCGGACCCGTTCGATCTTTAGGTGGTTTTATAAGTGCGGGTTCTTCCAGCTTTGTCAGCTTAACAGCAGACACAACACTGACCGTTGCGGATCACGCAGGGAAGGTGTTATTAACCAATGACGCTGATGGTAAATTCACATTGCCATCCATTGTCGCTACCACGCCTACTGACTCAACTGATCCTAGTCAGCTTAATAATATCGGTGCATCGTTTACGTTTGTTGTGGTTACCGCCGCTACAGACATGGACATACTGACCGATGGAACCGATAAGTTCGTTGGTGGCACCTATACAGGAGTAACCGACGCTACTGGCAAAACGTTTATTTCTGGTTCCAGTAACGATGTCATCACTATGAATGGCTCAACCAAGGGTGGTCTGGCCGGAAGCATTGTTCGTGTTACCGCGATTGCTTCTGCTAAGTACGCGGTTGAAGGAATCATATTGGGTTCCGGCACACTCGTCACACCATTCGCGGATGCGTAATTTGAATCAACTGAAGGAGTGGTGATATGCAGTCTGATGTTCAGACAACACGGGTTAGCGCCGATGGCTATATCACAGGAACTGCGTCCAAAGCACAACCGGCAAGAGTTAAGGCTGTGTATTACGTGGCTTCCGGTACTGCGGGAACGATTGCGTTAAAAGACGGGGCCAGCGGTTCTACGCTGGTCACTGTCGATACCCCTGCGTCGGCAACGGCAACGGATCAAGTCTGGTTTCCAGAAAACGGCATTCGTTTTTCAGATCGCGTGTATTGTGATGTAACCAATGTGTCTTTTGTTACAGTCGTTTGGGCTGGGTAGAAATAGTTATGGCGAAATATAAGGTGATCCAAAACGGTGAGCGGGTTCCTAGCGGGGAGCCTGTTTACCAGGTAGCGGAAACGATTGACGGTGAAGACGTGGTAGTTATCACTGAGTTGATGACCAAACAGGAAGCAGAGAAAGCTATGAAGGCGCTTGAGCCTGAAAAGAAAGCCCCTGCTAAGAAAGCTCCTGTTAAGAAAGCGCCTGTCAAGAAGGCACCCAAAAAGAAAAAGTAGGTGGTAATGATGCCCGTTGAGGAAGCAGGTAAAACGTTATCCGAAGTGGCAGCAGAACTAAATACGCATGAGCGTGAGTGTTCATTGCGGTATGACGCCATCCTTCAAAGGCTGGATGATGGATCGAATCGATTCGATAGATTGGATCGATGGATCATGGGTCTGTATGCCACGGTCATCGGCATGGCCGCGTTGCGAATACTTGCTCCGTTCGGAGGATCGTAATGTACCGATACCGAGCAACAGTCACGCGAGTTGTCGATGGTGATACGGTTGATTGCAATATCGACCTGGGGTTTTCTGTAGTGCTGAGTAATCAAAGGATTCGACTGCATGGTATAGATACACCGGAAAGTCGAACCAGAGATAAAGAAGAAAAGAAATACGGTTTGTTGAGCAAAGCGTTCCTGCAAAAAGCAATTGACAACGCCGGAGAATCTTTGACAATTCAGACACATAGAGATGGCCGAGGAAAGTTTGGCCGGATTCTAGGGCAACTGATAGACGCAGAAGGCGATTGTATCAATGACATAATGTGTGAGTTGGGTTATGCCGCTCCTTATTTTGGACAATCAAAAGAGGACATAAAGCAGACGCACTTAGACAACAGAAAGAAGGTGGATAAGATTAGCGATGAATAAGCAGCTTGAAAATCACATTATTGATTGTCTGTTTGAGTTGAGCCACCCGCTGAACGGAGCGCCAGTATCTCTTTCATTTGATGCGGTAAAGCTAGAGATTGTCATGCAAACCAACGGTTCTGTGGTTGCTGTGCATGCAATTAACGCAAATCAATTTTTACAAATGTCACCACATGCCGTGTTGCAGTTGGCGCGATCCTTTGCACAAGATGCAGGGGTTGTTGCTGCATGACGTTTAAACAGCATAATGTAAGGTAAAGAGCGTTTAAACATGGCGAAAGACAAGATTAAAGTAGTCATGGGAGAGTTTAAACGGGGTACACTTAAATCAGGATCTGGTGAAAAAGTAACAGATCGCAAGCAGGCGCAGGCTATTGCGCTCAGTGAGCGACGTAAACAAGGAGGCAAAATGCCTAGCTATTATGACAGCAAGTCTTCTAAACCAAAGAAGGGTAAGGTGAAGAAGTATGGGAGTGGTGGTCGTTTCGGAGAGGAAGCGAAACAAGCGCAAATAAGGGAAGCTAGGAGACAAAAGGCACACCAATCCGATCCTGGTTACGTTCCTCGTAAAAGTGCAGCAGAAGCGGAGAATCACGAAGCTAACAGATTGCGTAATCAGAAAAATGAAAAAATGATGGAAGGGCTGAAGAAAAAGTACGGGAAAGCCAAATTGAATCTTTTTAAAGAAGGAGGCTCCGTTAACCAGTTGATTGATAAAAAATACGGTCATGGTGGATTAATTCGCCATAACCCTTCTGACATCAATCCATAGGAGAAATAATGGATATTGTATCGATTCTTAGTATTGTCACGGCGGCGGTTACGTTGTGTTCTGGTATTGCGGCTTTGACGCCAACGCCACGAGATGACCAAGCTATTGCCTGGTTATATAAGATGATTGACCTGGTTGCTCTAAATATTGGCAAGGCCAAAGACAAGAATAGTGTGAGTTCTGAGGACGCTTAATGGCCACAAGTGGCACGTATACATTTAATCTTGATTTAGGCGACATCGTTGAAGAGGCGTTTGAGCGTGCCGGATTAGAAGCGCGTTCTGGATACGACTATCGTACAGCCCGTCGTAGCTTAGATTTAATGTTTCTTGAATGGCAGAATCGCGGTCTAAACCTCTGGACAATACAAGAAGGATCGCAGGCTATCACAGCGGGTACATCTCGTTATGCGTTAGATAGTGACCGGCTGGATGTCGTGGAGGCATTCATCCGTACAGATTCTGGAAGCACGTCGAATCAATCTGACCAGATGATGACGCGCATATCAATCAGCCAGTACGCCCATTTAAGTAACAAGTTAGAGCAATCAAAGCCTTTGCAGTATTGGATTGAGCGTGATCCAGGGGCTATCGCTGTTAACCTATGGCCTGTACCGGATAGCGCCGAAACCTATACATTGGTCTATTACTTCCTGCAACGCATAGAAGATAGCGGATCACCTGGAACAAATAACGTAGATATACCGGCACGATTCATGCCATGCATGGTAGCGGGGCTGGCGTATCAGGTAAGTTTAAAAAACCCAGACGCCCTACAGAGAGCGCCATTGCTAAAGCAGATTTACGAGGAGCAGTGGCAATTAGCTTCTGAGGCAGACAGAGAGAAGGCTTCCTTGTTTATGGTGCCAGGAGGTTATGATTGACTAGCTATACGCGAGGAAAGTATGCGTTTGGATTTTGTGATCGAACAGGCTTCCGTTACAAACTAAAAGATTTAGTTCCACAAATCAAAGGCGGTCACCCTACGGGATTGCGTGTGGGTAGAGATGTAGTCGATGAGGATCAACCTCAGTTGCAGCTAGGTCGTCTGCATATGGCAGATCCGCAAGCATTACGAAACCCCAGACCAGACACGGCACAGGATGAGAGTCGAAGACTTTCAGCATGGGACCCTATCGGCGGTGGTGTGACTGCATTTGGGAGTCGTACTGTCGGTTTGGATATTCGAGGAGAAGTTGGTTTTATAAAGGTAACGATTAGCTAATGGCTTGGACATATACGACATTAACGCAGGCTATCAAGGACTACACCGAGAATACGGAAACAACGTTCACGAATAATATCGGTGTATTTGTTCAGCAGGCTGAAGTAACAATACTGCGATCAGTACAGTTGCCTGTATTCAGAAAGAATGTGACAGGAAGCATGACTTCCGCGAATGCGTATTTATCAACACCATCGGACTTTTTGCGGCCTTATTCGCTGGCAATAGTAAACAGCAGTAGTCACGAATACCTAGTTAATAAAGACGTAAACTTTATACGTGAGGTGTATCCCAATCCGGCAACAACCGGAGTACCAAAGTATTACGCACAGTTTGATGACAACACATTTATTGTCGGACCAACGCCAGGATCTAACTACACATCAGAGCTGCACTACTTTTATAAACCAGAATCGATTACTGCTGCCAGCAGCGGAACCAGTTGGCTGGGAACTAATGCAGAAGACGCTTTACTGTATGGCGCATTGGTACAGGCGTATATCTTTATGAAGGGCGAACCGGATGTCATTCAGTCGTATGCACAACAATTTCAAACATCAGTAGAGGCTTTAAAAACAGAAGGCGACGGATATGATCGAATGGATGCTTATCGTGGTGGCCAGCTAAGACTAAAGGTGAGTTGATGGAATATGACTTTTTATTGTTAGGTCTTTCAGCGTATGGATTTCGTTCTTTTGGTTTGATTTGGATTGTTCCTTACGTCGCTATGATGTTGTTGATGTGTAAGTTGTCTTGTTCAAAGGATTATCAATTTAATGTCTGACCTAGAAAATAAACACGTAGCTCTGTTAGGGCTAGGTCACAGTCAGTTGGATTATCATCTGTCTTTAACGCACAGTGAACAGTACGACGAGGTGTGGGCGATTAATGCTATGTGTGCGGTAGTCCAGCCGGATCGCGTGTTTATGATGGACCCCGCCTCACGGTTCTTTGATAGTGAGGATGCGGGTGGACAGACTGAGGTCATGCGGAGATTGTTACCGCAGCTTACGTGTCCAGTTTATTCGTGTGAGTTGGATGAGCGAGTTCCTGCTATAGAGCCGTATCCGTTAGCCAAAGTCGTTCAAGACCTGGGGTGTGGCTATTTTAATAACACCGTGTCTTATGCAATTGCATTTGCGTTGTGGAGCAAGGTGAAGCGTTTGAGTGTATTTGGCGTGGACTTTACCTACACGACCAATATGCATTATGCCGAGTTGGGTCGAGCGTGTTGTGAGTTCTGGTTAGCGCGATGTATGTCTGCCGGAATGGAAGTGGCGGTGGCTCCGCGTTCACCATTGCTGGATACCAATGTCACGGAGAAGAACAAATTGTATGGCTATCACCGGCTGGATAACCCGCCTGTGGTGTATGCAGAAGGGGGAGAATTAAAGGTGACGGCTTTCTCTAATATTGAGCAAGAAGAGGAAGTGGTCGTTTCTATTTATGGGCGTGAGGACGGAGTGAACGTTACCCGTTCTGTAGAGCCAGCGAGATATTAATGTTTCAAGTTAATGTAGATACATCAATTGGAAATCTGGGAGTGCAGACCACGCATTATCGAGGTCATACTCCAGAGGAGCTGGCAAAAATGGCGGCGGATAGGATCGTCAGCATTAGCGATGACGCACCGGAACCGATACGCCAGCAGGCGCATGCGTTCAAAGATTATATGGAAGCATTATTAACTGGATATATGCAGAAGGCCGTGGAAGGGCATGTCTGCACTATTTGTAATGCACTCGAAAAGCAAGGCCATCGTGATCTGGCCGAAATTATTAGGAGACTTTAATGGCAATCACACAGGCAATGTGTACCAGCTTCAAGAAAGAACTTTTAGAAGCCAAGCACAATTTCTTAGCGACGGGTGGCAACACCTTTAACCTGGCTCTATACACCAGTTCTGCAACGATGAGTGCAGCGACGACCGCGTATAGTACGTCTCAGGAAGCGTCGGGTACGAACTACACCGCAAAGGGGGCATCCTTAACGCGGGTGAATCCCACCTCGTCCGGCACTACGGCGTTTACCGACTTTTCTGATTTAACTTTCGGGACATGCACCATCACGGCGAGGGGATGTATGATTTTTAACGACTCAGCGTCTGGTGATCCAGCCGTAGCCGTATTTGATTTCGGTGGAGATAAGACCAGTACAGCGGGTAGCTTTACTATTACCTTCCCTACTGCTGATGCCAGCAACGCAGTAATACGAATTGCCTAGTCGATGGCAAATGTCACAGGTTGGGGCCGTGGTACGTGGGGATCTGGCGCTTGGAGCGAAGAAGATCCGATTGCGCTTACAGGGTTGGCGGGAACATCCGCGCTTGGTTCCTTATCTGTCACAGCTGATGCCAATGTCTCTGAAACAGGTGTTGCTGGTACAGGAGCGGTTGGCTCCGTGGTTGCAACAGGCGTTGCCAATGTGGCAGTCACGGGTCTTGCCGGTTCTAGCGCCGTTAGTTCAGTCTCTATCTCAGGTGCGTCCAATCTATCGATTACAGGTCTGGCAGGAACGTCTGCGCTCGGCACGATCCTTGCCGCAGGATTCGCGATCACGGGAGTTAGCGGTACAGCATCGACCATTGCGTTGGGCGATGAAACGGTTACTGGCGATGCGAACGTTTATCCGACCACAGTGGCAGGAACCACAGCACTCGGATCGCTGGGCATCATTTGTGACAACAATATCGGAGTCACTCTCGATGCCGCAACGAGTGGATTGGGTTCGCTTACGCCGACAGGTACGGCATCAGTTGTACTTACGGGGACTAGCGGAACCGGAGAAATCACACAGTTATTGGTCTGGGGACTCGTTGACACAGACCAAACGCCCAATTGGAGCGAGATTACAGGATCACAAACCCCATCGTGGTCATCAGTCGGTGACACACAAGACCCAGATTGGAAGGAGGTAGCTTAAATGGCGACTTACGTTAATGACCTACGATTAAAAGAAATCGCCCAGGGCGATGAAGCGGGAACGTGGGGAACAAGTACTAATACGAATTTAGAGTTGATCGGTGAAGCGTTTAGCGTCGGCACAGAAGCGTTGTCCGATGCATCCACCGGCACGATTACGGTAGCAGACGGTGCGTCTGACGCAGCGCGTTCGATGAACATGAAATTATCTGGCAGCTTGTCTCAAGCCTGCACGGTCACCCTGGCTCCGAATACATTAAGTAAGGTCTGGTGCATCGAGAACAATGCCGGTAATTCGGTGACGTTGACCCAAGGAACCGGAGCGAATGTCGTGATCCCCAATGGTGGAATACGCATGGTCGTGACAGACGGCGCAGGGTCAGGTGCGGCAGTTACCGATGTGCTCGATGTCCTGGGTGGAACGGGCAACATCGCATTAGGTTCTGGTGCTATGGGTATTGCGCTCACTACCGGAACAGATAACGTTGCGATAGGTGAGAACGCTCTGGATGCAGTGACTACGGGGTCGAATAACACGGCGGTTGGAGATAATGCAGCGGGTGCTACCACAACGGGTGGAAATAACACCGCTATAGGTTCTAACGCTTTGTTGGTCAACACCACAGGATCAGGAAATGTCTCTATAGGGGATTACACGTTAGACGCGAATACGACAGCCGCCTATAACACCGCTGTGGGCTATTCGGCTTTAGGTGCGAACACCACCGGCACTGGTAATGTGGCGATAGGTAAAGATGCCTTAATAGCTAATACCACTGCGGATAACAATACCGCTGTTGGTTTGGATGCTTTAACAGCCAACACCACAGGAGCTGAAAACACAGGAGTAGGTAGATTAGCTTTAACCAGTAATACTACAGGAGCAAACAACACAGCTTTAGGTAGAAATGCACTAGAAAACAACACCACAGCTAGTAATAACACTTCGGTTGGTTATTCTTCTTTAGCACAAAACACCACAGGGGCCGAAAACACAGCTGTAGGTCATTTAGCTTTAAACGTAAACACAACAGCATCGAACAACGTAGCTGTTGGTAAATCAGCTTTAGCAGCCAACACTACAGGGACAGGGAATACGGCTGTTGGTAAAGATGCACTTCTTGACCATACAACAGGAAACTACAATACCGCTTTAGGATATGCTTCTTTATATGAAAGCACTACAGGTGCGAATAACACGGCAGTAGGAGCAAGTGCTTCACAAAACATCACTACGGGTGCAGATAATGTTTCTGTTGGTGTAAATGCTCTTCTCGACGCCACGACAGGGAATAGGAATACGGCATTAGGGGCATCTGCTGGTGCAAACCTTACAACAGGCGATGACAACACAGCTCTAGGTAGAGCGGCTTTATTTACCGCGACCACAATAAGCGACACAGTGGCTGTAGGTAAAAACGCGCTATATTCCATGACTACTGGCGCTGGAAACACAGCGGTTGGTTATGAAGCAGGAACCACTTTAACTACCGCAGCTAATACGACGGCTATTGGGTATGAAGCGTTAACCGCGTTGACCACTGGAAATAACAATACGGCAGTGGGTAAAGAGGCGGCAGAAGCGACAACAACAGGGGCCGACAATACCGCTATAGGTAAAGGCGCTTTAGGAGCTAATACGACGGCTTCTAACAACACGGCACTTGGGTCTAGCGCATTAGCAGCCAACACTACGGGCACAAATAATGTTGCTGTTGGTTATCAAGCTGCTCTTACAAATACTACAGGTGGGGACAACACGGCTGTCGGGTTACAAGCGTTACGTTTAAACACTACTGGAGATGACAATACCGCCATAGGAACCTCCGCTCTGGATGCTAATACGACAGGTGATAACAATACTGCGTTAGGACGTAGTGCTTTGCTGGCAAACACCACGGGCGCATCGAATGTTGCTGTGGGACATACAGCTTTGGCAACCAACACCACAGCCAATGACAATGTAGCTATAGGAGAATCGTCTTTAAATGCTAATCTCGGAGCAGGTAATGTCTCAGTAGGTAGAAGTGCTCTGCAATCCAATACTACTGGAACGTATAACACGGGCGTTGGCTACGCAGCTCTAAACGCAAACACTACAGCAGACAATATCGTAGCCGTAGGTAGGGCTGCATTGACGGCAAATACGACAGGGGCTTCTAACACTGCCGTAGGAGCTTTTGCGCTCGATGCAAATACCACAGCGGCTAACAACACGGCTCTTGGGACTAGCGCATTAACAGCCAACACCACAGGTGCAGATAATACAGCCGTGGGCATGCAAGCCTTAAGCGCAAATACCACAGCGACGGGTAACACTTCTGTAGGTAGAAGTTCCATGCAATCGAATACTACAGGGGCTTCTAATGTCGCTATGGGGCTATATGCTCTTTATACTAACACCACGGGTTCTAACAATACCGCTATTGGTAAAGACGCTTTAATAGCTAGTGAGACAGGCTCTAATAATACGGCTGTGGGTGAGGATTCTCTAGCAGCCAACACCGCAGGACATGAAAACGTAGCCATTGGTGCTAACGCTATGTTGGCAAACACCACGGGCGGCTTCAACACGGCATTAGGCTATTACGCACTAGCAGCTAACACCACAGCAGATAAAAACGTAGCAATCGGTTCGGGTGCGGGGCAATCGATTACTACTGGAGCAGACAATGTGGCTGTGGGTGCTGATGCGCTGGACGCATGCACTACAGGAATTCAGAATGTCGCTATTGGAAGAGATGCTTTAGGCGCATCTACCACTGCAAGTTGGAACACTGCCGTAGGTAGGGAAGCTCTTAAGACAGTCTCGACAGGTACATATAATACGGCTGTTGGTAGAACCGCTGGAATGCTTATTAGTACTGGAGAACTCAATACCATTGTCGGTGCAAACGCGGGAGATGCTATATCAACGGGTTCTGCTAATACGTTATTCGGCTACAACGCTGGTGGAGCCATAACCACAGCCGATGGTAATACAGCCTTTGGTAAAGACGCCTTAGAGTCTGTCACCACGGGAGTTAATACAGCCGTTGGAGGTAATGCTCTAGCCGCTGTAACGACTGCTGCGGGTAACACCGCTGTAGGGCAAGATGCTCTATCAGTAACTACAGCAGAAAAAAATACAGCCGTGGGTGCTTACGCTTTAGACACAAACTCTACAGGAGTGCGAAATACCGCCGTGGGTTGGGCGGCAATGGATGCCAATACAACAGGCTCATACAACGTCGCTGTTGGATATGCTGCACTGGATGCACAAACTACAAATTCATATAGTACCGCTATTGGTTATCAAGCTCTTAGTGCGAACACTAACGACCACAATACGGCTGTTGGATCGCAAGCTTTAGCTCTTAATAGTACAGGAGCTTATAATACCGCTGTCGGTTCCGCAGCTCTTGATGCAAGTACTACGTCCAATAACAATACGGCTGTTGGTTATGCCGCTTTATCGACCAATACCACAGGTGCTTATAACACAGCATTAGGCTACGGAGCTTTAAACCAAAACACTACCGCTGATAGCAATGTAGCGGTAGGGAATATCGCGCTTGAAGACAACACCACAGGGACGTCCAATACAGCGGTAGGAACTAACGCTTTATCCAATAATACCACTGCCAGCAGCAACACGGCGGTTGGTATTAGTTCTTTATACACAAATACGACAGGTGCTGATAATGTTGCCTTTGGCCATGCGGCTTTATATACCAATAATGGTCTGAGAAACACTGGTCTTGGAAGAAACGCAGGAGACTCAGTAACAACTGGAAATGATAACGTCTATGTTGGGTTTGATGCGGGAGCTTATACAAATAATGCAACCACGGGCGATAATAATACCATCATTGGAGCTTTTGCTAGGACTTCAGCCGCAACAGTAAGTAATGAACTTGCTATAGGTCGTTTTGTGCTAGGACAAGGCGATAGCACTGCTACGGTAGGGCTTAATGGCAACGGCGCAACAATAAGCATTGATGGGAGCGATACCTCTTGGGCGGCTCATTCAGACCAACGCCTCAAAGAAAACATTGAAACCTCTACGGCTGGACTTGGTTTTATAAATGACTTGCGGCCAGTAACCTATACTTGGAAAGCTAAGAACGCAATATCAGAAGATTTTACAAACTACTATGATGCGAACAGTACTGATCCAGTAAATGGGGAGGCTGGGAAAACCTATCACGGCTTCGTAGCTCAAGAGATGAAAGCTACTATCGATGCTCATTCTGAAGTTGCGAATGGTAACAATCTTTGGGCTGAAAGAGTTGATAACATACAACACTTAGCCCCCAGTAACTTAGTCCCAATGCTTGTAAAAGCCGTACAAGAATTATCAGCAGAAGTGAATAAACTAAAAGAGGAGCTAAACTAATGGCAGTGACAAAAACGTTAAAGGCTGTGCCATACAGCAAGTCGAGCAAGGTCGAGCGATGGGACTTATCAGCAACCTATGAGAACGACTCAGAAGGTGATGCAACGTATTATAAGAGCGAGTTTCGGACCACGGTAGAAGCCACGGCCTCTAATGGTGATACGAACTTCGCGAAAAAAGCCAAAGGCTCTTGGACTAAATCAGAGATTGAAGGACTGATGCCTATCGCGCATTGGGATACGGTCTTTGCCAGCCAAGTGGATTCGGTGATTACTAATCCAGTGACGGGCCCAGTAGCAGACGACAGCTTTTCGATTCCGTCGTAGTGGAACAAGAGTTTCAGATACATACGGTTCCTTCGGTACTGTTGCTGGAAGCGCAGATGCCCGATGAGATGGTGTCTGGTCTGAACCACTATCTGGATGACCTGTTGGAGCAGGAAGATCGCCATTCCCATGCGGGAACACTCGTGGGACAGATTGGTCACGGCGAGCAACTGACAATGGATCATCACGATTCACGGCTTGAAGACTTTGTTCGCAT
>VTLG01007958.1_pt1 | contig 20964 bp, 8 predicted proteins | sample 4694571 | NCBI WGS metagenome assembly VTLG01 (sample SAMN12604809, study PRJNA352737) | marine metagenome | biome: ENVO:00000447; feature: ENVO:00000209|ENVO:00000569|ENVO:01000036; material: ENVO:00002151; isolation source: viral sequences binned using virsorter ... | reverse complement strand
AAGCTACCATATCCTTGGTTTGCTCCGAAGATGCAGGTCTTTGAGTCTGGTGCAGTCCAGGATATGTGTGGAGAGGACGTAAGTTTCTGTCTCGATGCAATTGAGGAAGGTTATGAAATCTGGTGCGATCCTCGGATTAGAGTTGGGCACGAAAAAACTCGTGTAATATAGGAGGTACTATTATGGGTGATAAGAAACCCGGAAAAGGAAAAAAACCGAAAGGTAGTAAGGGTCCCAAAGGGGGACCACCAAGTCAAACCAACGTTAAGAGCGGTGGGCATCAACAACATAGTGGTAGAGGGCGATGAGTCCTTTTGGAAGCAAACCAGGGTTCTCTAATAAAACGGATGAGCAACTCTGGTATGAAATATCAGAAAATCTCAGCGAATTATCTCGTAGGGATGCTGTACATTATAGGGTAAAAGCCACTAAAGAGTCCGTTTTAGCCAAATTGGAGGAATTAAAGGAACATGGCAAGATCTAGACAAGGAATTTACGGTAATATGGAGTTAATTCCAAATCCGCCGAAGAAATCTCGTCAGGGAAAGTCCGAAAATACCAAACTCGCCCCAACCTCTCGTAATGGAAAACGAAAAAAATACCGAGGGCAAGGAAAATAACCCAAAAGAGCGTTTTCGACGCTCTTTTTTCATGTGTAAATAGAAAAAAATCGCAGATTTAGTGAAATGTCTAGACTACCATCAACATATAACGAAAAAATGCTTAGAGAAATCGCAAATGATGCTATAACACCTAAAAAAAGCGACAAAAAGATCCAAAATGACCTATATGAACGTGCAGAAGATGGTGATTTTTACGAAGGTTTGGACTATGACGACGATATGATCCCTACTGCAGAGTTTTAGGTAGTAATCCTTAATAAATAAGTTATATTCTTATATTTACAATGCCTCTAGAAAGGGTAAGTCAAGGTTTTAAAGACATTAGTATGTCATTTCAGGCAAATCCCCTGAATAATGACCTTATTGGGCTTAAAAATGAAAATGCAATTGCTCGTTCTATTAAAAATATAGTTTTTACTGTTCCAGGAGAAAAGTTTTTTAACGAAAATTTTGGATCTGATATTTCTGAAGTACTTTTTGAAAATATAAATGATATTTCAGCAAGTGCAATTGAAGATCAAATCACCTTATCCATAGAAAACTATGAAACAAGGGTAGAATTGATCGAAGTAAAGGCATATCCTAACTATGATAATAATCAATTTGATGCGGTTATTACTTATAAAATTATAGGTACTGATATTCCGCCACAAGAACTACAATTCGTGTTGCTACCAACCAGATAAAATGCCATTAGTCAATTTTTCAAATTTAGATTTTAATCAAGTCAAAACGACTTTGAGAGATTATCTTCAAGCAAATAGTAATTTTACGGATTACGATTTTGAAGGATCTAATCTTTCATCTATACTTGACGTATTGGCATATAACACTTACATCACTTCATACAATGCCAATATGGTTACGAATGAAGTTTTTATTGATAGTGCAACTTTAAGAGAAAATGTAGTTTCATTAGCAAGGAATATTGGATATACACCTCGTTCAAGGGTCGCTTCAACCGCCACAGTTAACTTCTTTGTCAATACAGACTCAATCACACCTTCACCTGCTTCATTAACCCTTAAAGCGGGTCCTGTGGCACGTACACAAGGTTCCTTTGGTAACCAATCTTTCGTTTTTTGCGTTTTAGAGGATATTACAGTTCCAGTTTATGATGGAATTGCTACTTTTGACGATATTCCTATTTCTCAAGGTACTCTTTTAACAAATACCTTTACATATAGTCGTAGAAATCCAGATCAACGGTTTATTTTACCAAATGTTGGAATTGATACGAATTTAATAACGGTTACAGTCAAAGCAAACGAGTCTGCAACCACATCAACCAAATATAGTGCTCAAGATAGTCTTTTTGATATTGATTCTGAGTCAAAAGTCTATTTTTTACAAGAAATTGAAGATGAAAGATACGAACTCTTCTTTGGAGATGGTATTTTTGGAAAAGCGCTTGAAGAAGGTAACTTTATTACAGTAAATTACATAGTTTCTGAAGGAGATGCTGCAAACGGTGTTACTGATTTTGCATTTTCTGGTAGATTGACATATAACCGCAATTCTTTGGGTTATAACGTCACTACTGGTATTTCTCTTTTAACAACTGGTACTCCTTCTGCTGGTGGTGAAGAAATTGAAGCAGTGGAATCAGTTAAAAAGTTTGCACCTCGAATTTATGCTTCTCAAAATAGAGCAGTTAGTGCAAATGACTATGAAACGCTAATTCCTTCTAAGATTTACCCAGAAACGGAATCTATTACAGTTTTTGGAGGAGAAGACCTAATTCCACCACAATATGGAAAAGTTTTTATCAGTATTAAGCCAAGAAGTGGAGATTTCTTGCCAAATCTGATGAAAGAGAATATTAAGACGAAATTAAAGAAATATGCAGTCGCAGGAATTGTTCCTGAGATTCTTGATTTGAAATATCTGTATATTGAAGCAGATTCTAAGATATATTACAATTCCAATCTTGCTCCAAATGGTGCTTATGTTTCAAGCGTTGTTCAAGACAATGCACTTAAGTATGCAGAGTCAACAGAGTTAAATAAGTATGGTGCTCGGTTTAAATATAGTAAATTCTTGAAAATTATTGATGATAGTAACGATTCTGTAACATCTAACATTACAACTATTCAAATGCGAAGAGATTTGAGAGTTGTGTTAAATGCTGCTGCTGAATATCAAGTTGGGTTTGGTAATGAGTTCCATATTAAGAATATGGATGGATATAACATTAAATCCTCTGCTTTTAGCGTAAGTGGGATTACTGAAAATGTTTATATCTCTGATGTTCCTAATACTAATAGAACAACTGGATCTTTATTCTTATTTACCGTTCCTTCTGTAAATTCAACTACTCCAACAATCGTTAGACGAAATATTGGAACAATTGACTATAAAGATGGAATTGTAACCTTAAATCCTATTGTTGTTGAATCAGGAAAATTTAAGGATGGTCAATCTATTATAGAAATCTCTGCATGTCCCGCATCTAATGATGTTGTGGGATTACAGGACTTATATTTACAACTAGATATAAGTACAAGTAATTTTGAAACTATTGTGGATGAAATCTCTTCCGGATTAGATCCAGCAGCATCAAATTATGTTGTAACTTCCAGTTATGTCAACGGCGCACTAGTAAGAGCATAAAATGGCAGAAAAGAGAATCCAGTTTAGTAACATAGTTCAAAATCAGCTGCCTGCGTATGTAAGGAATGAATATCCTTTAATTTCAGAATTTCTGAAGGAGTATTATGTTGCTCAGGAATTTGAAAGTGGTCCAATTGACCTAATTCAAAATATTGACCAATATATTAAGGTTGATGAAACTACTAATCTTACTGAAGCAGTAGGATTGAGAACTGACATTGCATCTGATGCAACAACCATTGATGTTGACATGATTACCTATCCAGAGGGAACTACTGGATTTCCAGATTCTTATGGATTGCTAAAAATTGATGATGAGATAATTACATATACTGCAAAGACTACAACGTCCTTTACTGGGTGTGTTAGAGGATTTAGTGGTATAACCTCTTATAGAGCAGAAACTGAAACTGATCAATTAGTCTTTAATTCTACAGATGCTACAGATCACTCCTTTACGTCTCCTGTTCAAAATTTAAGTTGTCTTTTCCTTAAAGAGTTTTTATTAAAGACAAAATATCAACTTTTACCTGGATTAGAGGAAAGAGATTTACATAAAGACTTAAATAAGAATATTTTCATAAAACAAGCAAAAGATTTTTATTTAAGTAAAGGAACTGATCATTCTTTTGAAATATTATTTAAAGCATTATATGATGAAGATGTAAGTATAGTAAAACCAAGGGATTTTCTTGTTACTCCCTCTAATGCTCATTATATCGTTACAAAGGATCTTGTAGTTGAACCACTTGAGGGTGATCCTGCAAATCTTTTGAATGCTACCTTATTCCAAGATCCTTATGGGGATGATATTGGAAAAGGATATGCTCCTATTACTTCCATAGAAAAAATCAATCCTGGATATGGAACAACTTATTATAAACTAAGCATAGATGGTGGATATAATAGAGATGCACGAGTAGATGGTGCTTTATACGGAAGTTTTTCTGTTCATTCTAAAACTAGAGTAATTGGTGAAGTATCTGCTGGTACTACTTCTTTGGATGTAGACTCAACCGTAGGATTTTCTACTTCAGGAGAATTGTTGATCAATTATGTTGATAATACTTTAGGAATTGTTACATATGCGTCTAAGAATTTAACTCAATTCTTTGGATGTATTGGTATAGAAAAACGTGTTTTAAATGCAGCAAATGTTGGAATTAATACGTATGCATATGGATATAGTTTTTATAATCAAGAAGAAGAGATTAAAGTAAGAGTTAATTCTGTATTAGAAGATCTTGCTTATCCTAACAATACTCATTATTACAGTTTTGATGATAAAGCTAAAATTAAAACATTAGGAGTAGCAGATAATAGTTTTAAAGCACAAAATTGGTTTTATAATATTGCACCAGTTTATAATGTCACAAGTATTTCATTAGTTAATGCTTCAGATAGATCATATCAAATTAATACAAAAACAGAGCATACGTGTCGTATAGGAGATTCTGTTACTCTTATTGGTAGTTCAGTAGGATCTTATGCAAGTTCTCTTATAATAGAAATATTAGATTCTAAGTCTTTTGTTATAAGAGGACAGGGAGATATTGATGTTGCTGATACATATACGATTAAAAGAAATATTTTAAAAGCTAGTTCTAATACATTTCCTGAGGCGGTACAATATTCCACTAATATTCAGAATGTATATACAGTTAATGGACAAGACGATCTTTTAGTTGCTTCTTCTTCTATCCCATCATATTATGCACAACCACTTAATGCATCAGATCAAGCTACTATTATATCGGGTACATTTAGTGGAACTGAATTTGAGATATCTCCCTATAAAGATCATGGGTTCTATACAGGAGATGCGGTTTATTATATTCCAGAAAAAATCGAACAGAAGTATTTTACCCCTGGTGGAACACTTGCTACTAGAGTTGTAGAAGGTACAAAGTTATTTGATGAGGGTCTTTACTTTTTAAAGAGGATTAATTCATCAACAGTTCAATTTGCTAAAAGTAGGACTGATATTTCTAATGGATCATTTGTTACTATTGAATCTACTACAGTAAAAGATAATAAAGTACAACCGTTTGATTTTAAAGGAAAAACCTTAGCATCACAAAAACTTGTAAGGGAAATACGTCCACCAAAAAATGATGGTATTTTAACTCCTACTGTTTCTGGATATACTGGAATTTTAATAAATGGTGTTGAAGTTTTAAATTATAAATCTCCTAATCTGGTTCATTATGGTAGGATTGATGATATTGAGGTTATTGCTTCTGGATCTGATTATGACATAATTGATCCCCCATTTCTTAAAATTTCTGATTCTGTTGGTACAGCTGCTACTGGACATGTAGATGTTACTGGTTCTTTAGAGGATATTAGGGTTTTAGATTCTGGTTTTGATTATCAAGATACTCCTATCGTAACTATTACTGGCGGTAATGGATCTGGAGCAAATGCGGTTGCAACTATGAAGTTGATTTCGCATTCTCCTGGTTTTGATGCTCAAATCGTTGGTGGTGCTGTTGGAGTTGGGACAACTTTATCAACAATTGGATTTAGTACATACCATAAGTTCAGAAATGCAGAACAAGTAATTTATGTAACTAATGGACAAGAAGGTATTAGTGGACTTACAACTAATGCTTCTTATTACGTTAATGTAAGAAGTAATACTTCAGTAACACTTCATAATACTGAAATTGATGCTCAAGTAGGTCTTTCAACTGTTACATTACTTTCTTATGGGGTTGGTAGACAATCTTTAAAATCATACAATCAAAAGTCTGTAGTAGATGCAATAAATGTAGTTAGTAGTGGTTCTGATTATTCATATAAGAAGAGGGTTGTTAATTCTGCAGGTATTAGTACATCACTTAATAAAATTGAATTTGTAAGTCATGGGTATGAGTCTGGTGAAGTTGTTAATTATTCTTCTACAGGAACTGCTATCGGTGGACTTGTTAATGGAACTGATTATTATCTTACAAAAGTAGATGATAATAATTTTAAATTATCTTCTGTTGGTATAGGTTCAACTAATAAAGATTTTTATTATAGAACAAAGCAATATATTGATTTTACGACTGTAGGTGTAGGAACAAATACCTTTAAATATCCTGATATCTCAGTAACTCTAGTTGGAGTGGTTGGTATATCTTCTATAGGAACTCAAACATTTGAAGCTGAAATTCAGCCAGTATTCAGAGGAGAAATAACAGGAGCATCTTTAACTAATAAAGGTGTTGGATATGGATCTTCGGAGATCATTAATTATATAAGAGATCCATTAGTTACTTTATCTTTAGGAGAGGAAGCACAATTCCAAGCAATAATTGTTGATGGAAAGATTAGTGAAGTAATCGTTATGAATGCTGGTAAGGAGTATAATTCTCCTCCTGATCTTATAGTTGATGGTAGTGGTATTGGTGCAGTTGTTGTTCCTGTAATTAGTAATAATACCATATCTTCTGTGAAGGTAATGGACGGTGGTGCTGGATATACTCAAGGTACTACTACAATTTCTGCTCTTTTCCCAGGAGATGGGGCAGTTCTTAAACCCAATCTTCAAACTTGGCGTATAGATTTAGTTAAGAGACATTTTGAAGAGTTTACTCAAGATGATGGATTTATTTCTAAAGGTATTAACGATTCTTTTGAACTTGAATATTCTCATCTATATGCACCCAGAAAGCTTAGAGAATCTGTATATTCAGTAGATCAAACAGGAAAACTTTTATATGGTGAAAATGATTTAACACGAGTAGATGGTGTTGAAGTTGCTGCTAGAAATCACTCTCCTATTATTGGATGGGCATATGATGGAAATCCCATTTATGGTCCATTTGGATATCAAACCAAGGAAGGTGGTGTTGTAGCTCAAATGAGATCTGGTTATAAACTTTCTATTGCAGCTGATAGACCTCCTTTCCCTGATGGATTCTTTGTAGAAGATTATTCATATTCTGAGGTAAATGATGATACAGTTCTTGATGAGAATAATGGAAGATTTGGTATTACTCCAGAATTCCAAGAAGGAACATATGCTTATTTTGCTACAGTTGATAGTACTCAAGCAGCATCTGCTGGGGCTTTTGCTAATTACAAGCAACCAGTATTTCCATATCTAATTGGTGAGAATTATCATTCAACTCCTAACAATTTCAACTTTAAGGTAATTTCTAATCAGGATGAATTTAATTTTGGTAGTCCATGGTTGAGAAATACTAAACCTTATAATTTAATTGATGGGGAACTTCAATATGAATATGTTTATATACCAGATAAGTTATCTCAGACTGCAAGTATTAAAAATGTAGAATCTGGATTAATTGATAAGATAGGAATTGAAACTGGAGGTAATAATTATAAAATTGGTGATCCTATAGAGTTTGTAAATCCTCCTCATGCAAGTTTGGGTGCAGGAGCAGCAGCTAAGGTATCCTTCATTGGTGGTAAAGTAATTAGCAATATAAGTGTTGCTTCAAGTACCATTACTCCGGTTGAAATTTATCCCGGAGAAAATAAAGGAGATTATGTTGTAGTTGCTTCTAATCCACATAATTTTAAAAATAATGACGTAATTAATATTGCGGGACTATCTACAACATCATCTAAGATTGGTGGGTTCTATAACATAGGTGTTACAACATCAATGTTCTCTGTAGCTGGAGTTGGAACTACTACTACTGGTATAGGGACTATTGGTGCAACCGGGATAGTTACTTACATGAGTTTGGATGGAAATCTTTCTTATCCTACTGAAGATTGGTTCCAGGTAAAAAATATTAGAGAAAATGATGTATTTAGAGTTGATGATGAAAAGATTAAGATTTTAAATATAGAACCTAAATTATCCAGAGTTAGAATTATTAGGGGCATTGGAACTGGTAGTACTGTAGGTGCTGCTCATAGTGCAACAGCAGTTCTATATGAAGATCCTAGAACCTTAACTGTAAATGCTGGATTTAATACAAGTTATAAGTATACAATTAATAAAGAACTTTATTTCGATCCTAGTGAATCTGTTGGATTGGGAACTACTGCTGGGGTTGGTATTGGCACAACAATTTCCTTTGCTAATCCTGGAACAGGAATAAGTGAAATCTTTATTCCTACAAAGTCGATTTATATTCCTAATCACAAGTTAAAAACTGGTGATCAATTAACTTATTCTCAAAATAGTGGATCTGGTCTTATTGTTCAATTTACTAGTGCTGGAATTGGAACTACAGTAGCAGATCAAACAACTCTTTATGCTGCAAAAATAAGTGATGATTTAATTGGATTATCAACAGTTAGAGTTGGTTTGGGTTCAACTGGTAATTTTGTCGGTATATCAAGTACTTATCAAAACTCTACAACATTATACTTTACTGGAATTGGAACAGGAGTTTATCATAGTCTTAAAACAAATTATTCAGTAATTACGGGAGAAATCTCTAGAAATCTTGTAACAGTTTCAACAGCATCTACTCATGGATTGACGACTAATGATGAAGTTAAGGTTGCAATAAATCCTACAATATCAACATCATTTAATGTTACTTATAATGATTATAATCGTCGTCTCTTAATTGATCCACAGGTATATGCTGCAGGTGATGTAAGTACAACATATAATACAATTACTATTGCAAGTCATGGATATAAGACAGGACAAAAAGTTCTTCATACTGCTTCAACTCCTTCAGGTGGGTTAGCAGACAATGAAATTTATTTTATAGTAAGAGTTGATAATAATAAGTTTAAATTATCAAATAATTACTATCATGCTACTTTAGATAAACCAGTTATTATTAATATTACATCTGCTTCTGCAGGAAATATTGCTCTTATAAATCCACCATTAGAAGTATATAAAGATTCTACAGTTAGTTTTGGTGTATCTGATGCATCTTTGGCGTATACAGTTCAGGGAACCAAATATTCTGCATTTGAGTTTAATTTCTATACTGATCAGGCATGTCGTGATATATGGAATACAAGTTTAGTTAATACTAATTTTGAAGTTCAAAGAACTGGATCTATTGGAATAGATACTGCTGCTAAGGTTACATTAACTGTAGATGATAATATACCAGAAATTTTATATTATAAACTCGTTCCCGTATTTGAAAGTGATCTTCCTGCAGCAAAATCAGAAGTTGTAGTAGATACTGATGTTATTACTGGGAATCAAGTACAAGTACTTGAGAGTAGATATAATGGAACATATGAGGTTTCTCTTCCTTCTAATACTTCCTTTACGTATAGTGTTTCTAAGAAACCTGAACAAGTTTCTTATGCGGGAACTAGTTCTCTTTTAAATTATAAAACTACTTCCAAATCTGCATTAGGTCCTATATCTAATTTTGAATTAACGGATGGTGGGCATTATTATTATAATGTTCCAGGAATTGCTACTGTTACTTCTACTTTAGGACAAGGAGCTATTGTTTCTGCATCTAGTACAACTATTGGAAGAGTTTTAAAAACAGAAATTAATGATATTGGATATGCTTTCCCATCTGATCCTACTTTAAGTCCTAGCGTAGGACTTCCTCAGGTTGTTCAAATAGAATCTTTAGCAACTTTTGATTCAATTGGAGTATCTTCTGTTGGAAGAGGTTATTCTATAGCACCTAAGTTACTTGTTTTTGATGGAAAGACTAATAAGCAAGTTCCTGAGGTAGATCTAAAATATAGTCTTGGAAAGTCTAATGTAGAGATTAGAAAAAATACTTATGGATTAAGTGATACTCGTCCAACTATTATTCCTATACACAATACTGCTGGTGTAGGAATTAATACAGTTAGTTATAACACCACTACTAAGAGTGTAACTCTTACTTTATCAGTTGGATTTAGTACTGCTAATAGTTTCCCATTTTCAATTGGAGATAAAGTTTTAGTTGAAAATGTTAGTGTTGGATTGGGTTCCACTGGAAGTAACTATAATTCGGAAGGTTATGACTATAAACTCTTTACTATAACATCAACTGATGAAAATCTTGGTGGAATTGGAACTGTATCTTATAGTCTTGCTGATGTATTACCTGCTGGTCAAGAACCTGGAGTTTATGATCCTCTCAATTCAGCGGGTAGAATTATACCAGAAAAATATTTCCCTGTTTTTGATATAATACTTGATAAGAAAGATTATATTCCTGGAGAAATTGTTACATCCAATTCTGCAAATGGTGTTGTAGAAAGTTGGGATAAGAGTATTGGTGTTCTAAAAATATCATCGGGTGATAACTTTATCATTAATGAGGTAATTACTGGTAAGACTTCCAATACACAAGGTATTGCTTCTTCTATTACTTCTTATTCTTCTCAGTTTATTCTAAATGAGTTCTCTGAAGTATTACATGGATGGGAAACTGATTCTGGAGTTCTTAATAAGAATATGCAGAGAATAGAAGATAGTTTGTATTATCAGAATTTCTCTTATTCTTTAAAATCTAGAGTTGATTTTGAAACTTGGGATGACGTTGTTAGTTCAACAAACCATACTTCTGGGTTTAAGAAATTCTGTGATTATCAATTGGAATCTACTTCTACTGATCCTTCTCTGGTTGTTGGATTATCAACTGATAGTACTTCCATTGACTCTGTAAATGAGTTAAGTGGAATTGGTAATTTGAATTGTGTTGAGGACTTTGATCTTGTTAAAGAGAACTCTTTGACTTTAGATAATAGGATATTCTCTGATAAGATTGTATTTGCTAATAGGGTTCTTACTGATTACTTTGAATCTGTAGGTAATAGGGTGCTCTCTATTGATGATATGAGTAGTACCTTTAATAGTAATCCAAGAGCAACACAGTATAGTGCTGTTGCTACCATCAATTTAGCGAAAACAAGAGCAGCTAAGTTCTTTACTTTTGTGAAAGATAAGAGATATATTGGACAAAGACAATTAATGGTTGTTGATCTTATCCATGATGGTTCTCAAGCTTATTTGAACCAGTATGGTAGGATTGAGTCTCAGTATATTCAAGGTTCATTTGACTTCTCTGTTTCTGGAGATGATGGACAACTATTATTCTATCCTACTAATTATAGTGTAAATGATTATTATGTTGGTGCTATTGCATATAACTTGGATGATAATCTTCTTGGTATAGGTAGTACTAGTATTGGTAATAATAATGTTTGGGTGAATACAAACAGTGTTAAGGTTCTTAAGTCAAATGCTTCTACAAATATTGTAAGCATAGGTAGAACTTATCAATCTGCTAAGATTTTAGTTGAAATAACAGCAGATGTTAGTGGAAATAGTAATGAGTATGAATTTGAAGAAATTAATCTTATTCATGATAGTCAGGCTAATGGTTTAGGAACAGTTGATATAATTGATTATGGTCAGATGGAAACGACCACATCAAATGTTCCAGGTCAACCAGGATTGGGAACATACTCTGCTTATATTGATGGTGCAAATATTAAACTTGACTTCCATCCTAATAGTGTTGGAATTGCGACTACGGCTATAGTTAATACCCTAGCAGTAGCAATGGGTGGGTTCAGCACCACTACAAGTGGTATAGGGACCATTAATATGAACTTATATTGCTGGTACTGGAGCAGGATATGGTGTTACTACTGTAGTTGCTAAGTATCCTACTCAGACTGGAATTATAGATGAATTTGATGCTGCATATTTTGTATTGCAGGTTAGTGAACTTGGTACTAATGCATATGAGATGGCAGAAATGCTTGTTGTTGATGATTATATTGAAGAGAGTGCAAGCGGAAACACTTATGAGGTTGAATATGGTAATCTTGGAATAGGAACCAATAGTGGATATGTTGGATTGGGAAGTTTTGGTACCAGATTGGATATTAATGCTGGTGGTACTACCTATGTCGAATTAACATTTACTCCAACTGCTGGAATATCTAATCAGAATATGGAAGTTAATGTTTATATGAATGCTATTAAGATTAATGATGATAGTGCTGATATAATTGATTTCAATAATGGATCTATAGAAACTACATTTGGTGAATATGAAGGAACAGAGAGGGATATTAAGAGAACCTTTAATTTAACTCATAAGAATGATCCTATATTTGAAAAGTATTTCTTTGGGGATAGTGATGGTATTGTTAAGGTAGATGATAATACTATTACTCTACCAAACCACTTCTTTGTTAGTGGAGAGACTGTTAAGTATCATCATGCAGGAGCAGGGTCTACACAAGCAATTGGATGTGCTAGTACTGCATTTGTTGGTGCTGGTACAACTGATAAACTTCCAGGAGAGAATCTATATGTAATTAAGATTGATGACGATTCAATTAAGATTGCTACAAGTGCAGAAAAAGCACTTAAGTCTGTTCCTGAACCTGTAGATCTTACTAGTGTTGGTATTGGTACTTCTCATAGGTTTGTTTCAACTAATCAAAATGCTAAAGTATTGATTGGTTTGGATAATATTATTCAAGGACCAGTTGTAGCAACTGCTCAAACTACTCATTTGGCAGATCAGGCATTGAGTACAGTTGATGTAATTTACTTCTCTGGTATAACGTCGTTCTTTGGATCGGACTTAATTAGGATTGGTAGTGAGATAATGAAGGTGGAAGGTGTTGGTATTGGTAGCACTAATGGAATAAGAGTTCGTAGAAACTGGTTAGGAACTCAAGCTACTGGATATGGTACTGATGCACTGGTTACTAAAGTTGAAGGTAACTATAATATTGTTGACAACCTTCTCACATTTGCAGAAGCACCTTATGGCAATACTCCATTAAGTACGGATACTAATCCACCAGATGATAGAGATTGGATAGGAATTGCAACTGGATCTTCTTTCCAAGGAAGAACATTCTTACGGTCTGGTATTACTAATAGTTCTAATGAGACTTATTATGAAAACTTTGTTTTTGATGACATTTCTCATGGATTTACTGGAGTTACTAAAGAGTTCACTCTTAAGTCCAGTGGTAATAATATAACCGGAGTTAGCTCAGAGGCAATCATTCTTATTAATGATGTATTCCAGGCACGTGGAGCAACTGCTGATTATACTTTAGAAGATAATGCTGGTATTACTTCTATTAGCTTTACTGGTACTGCTCAGGATATTTCCAATGATGTTGGTATATCCAGCTTCCCTAAAGGTGGTATTATCATCTCTGTTGGTTCTACTGAAGGATTGGGTTATCAACCATTAGTTGCTGCTGGTGCTACTTACACAGTTGGTGCTGGTGGGTCAATCTCTGCGATTTCTATTGGTAACAGTGGTTCTGGTTATAGAATCGGGGTTCAAACTGTTAGTGTAGGAATACAAACACAGGGTGTAGATGGAACCTATGTGACCGGAATTGCCACTGCTATTATTGCAAATGGTCATATTACTGGAATTGGTACTATTAATCCAATTAGCTTTACTGGTTCAACTATTAAAGGAGTGGTATTTGATGACCCACTTTCTTATACAGATATACCCTTAGAATATAGTAGTGATTCTGTATCTGGAGTTGGTTCTAATGCAAGAGTAAGTGTTGTTGTAAGTCAAGGTTCTAGTGTAATTGACTTTAATATTGTTAACCAAGGATATGGTTATGGTGTTAAGGAAATATTAACACTTCCTGTTGGAGGTGCCACTGGAATACCTACAAGTGGTACATTTAAAGAATTCCAACTTACTGTTGATGAGAAGTTTAATGATGAGTTTACTGGATGGTCTGTAGGACAACTTCAGTTCTTGGATGATTGGGATAAGGAATTTGATTCTGATACTCGTGCATTCCAATTAAAGAGTGGTGGAAGTCTAGTTTCTATTATTGCTGGTAAGGGTTCTAAAGTTGATGTTCAGGCAGTTATTTTAATCTTTATTAATGATATCCTTCAGGTTCCTGGTAAGGGATACACCTTTACTGGAGGTAGCCAAGTTAACTTTACTGAAGCACCTAAACCAGGTGATACTTCAAAGGTTGTTTTCTATAAGGGAACTGGTGGTGTTGATGTTGCATTTAGAAATGTATTAGAGACAGTCAAGAAGGGTGATGAATTAACTATTGGGTATGATGCTTCTATTGGTCAACCTCCATATTGGCAAGAAGATACAAGAACTGTAAGTAATGTAGATTCGACTGATATTGTTAGTTCTAATCCCTATTTTGGACCAGGTAATACTAATGATGAATCTTTATTAAGACCTGTTGCATGGTGCAGACAAACTGAAGATAAGATAATTAATGAATTGCCTGTAGGTAAAGATAGGGAACTTTATGAACCCAACATTTATCCTAACACTTATATTATTAAGTCTGTTGGTATTGGTAGTACTACTGTATGGGTTGATAATTTAAGACCACAATTTGATAGTACTAATGAAAGTGATACTGACCTTGATTTCCAGAAGAAAGTTACTTTTGTTTCTCAAATAGAAAGAACAGGTGCTGCTGCTACTGCTGTCGTTTCTGCTGCGGGAACCATCTCGTCTGTGGTTATTTCTGATGGTGGTGTTGGTTATAGTACAGCGACTGTTAGTTTTGGAAGTACTGTTCAGGGTGGTGTGGGTATCGGTACAACTACTACTGCTTTTGGAACAGTAACTCTTTCTGCTGGAACTGTAACTGGTGTTGCTATTACTAATCCTGGATACGGATATACAACATCCACTCCACCACAAGTTCTTATTTCTCCTCCTATTTCAGTTGATGAAATAAATGCTGTTCATTCTTATGCAGGTGATTCTGGTGTAATTGTTGGATTTGGAACTACAACAGTTAGTGGCAGTAAAGAATTGATATTTGACCTTTATATACCTAATGACTCTGATTTAAGGAACACAACTTACGTTTCTGCTGCTGTTACTGCTAGTGCTTTGGCCAAGTATGATTACTTCAGAGTTACTGATTCTAATGTAGGTCTCGGATCTACTACGGTCTATTCACAAGATCTTTCTGGTAATACAATTGGTATTGGTACATCCTTTGCTGATAACGTTTATGTTGTTAAGAGTTCTCAGTTAGTTCAAAGGAATGTTGCTGGGGTTACTACATATATTAGGCAAGTTAACGTCAAGGTAAACGGATTTAAATACGGATACTCTGGAATTACTACCTCTGATTATTTTGGTTCTTACAGTTGGGGAAGAATACAGTTAGGAGGAAGAGTTGGTGTAACTTCTTATACTGCTTATACTCAAACTGGTATTACAACATCAATGCTTGTTATACGTACTGAACCTCTTAAGTATAAGAACTACATAGCCTAATAAATAAATAAAAAATCCCTGTAAAAATGTCAGCAATTATAACTGATCAAATTAGAATATTAAATGCGAAGAACTTCGTTGCTGGTGTAAGTACTAGTGCTAATGCATATTATTCTTTTATTGGTCTTCCCAATCCTACGGATTACCAATCTGATTGGGATACGAGTCCTCCTGCTCCTAAAGATAATTTTGATCAGGAGAATGATTATTGGGATAATATGATTGCGTTGAAGAAGATTAATTCTGATGATGTTAGGCAAGTTGTTCCTCGTAGAGTGTGGTCATCTGGTACAACATATGATATGTACAGAGATGATTATAGTAGGTCTAATACTGCAAAAATCTCTGGTGCAACAAATTTATATTCTGCTTCTTATTTTGTAATTAACAGCGATTATAGGGTTTATGAATGTCTTCAAAATGGAACAGATCCAGATAATCCTAACGGTAGACCATCTCTAGATGAACCTATCTTTACAGATTTAGAACCAAGAAGTGCTGGTAGTAGTGGTGATGGATATATTTGGAAGTATCTCTATACTATTAAACCTGGGGATATTGTAAAATTTGAATCTACTGATTATATTCCTGTTCCTGCTGATTGGTCTACAAATACTCTTAATGCTCCTGTTAGAGATAATGCAGTTGATGGTTCCATTAAAATTGCTACAGTTACTGATCGTGGAGTTGGAATTGGGACTGGAAATAGGACTTATACTAGGGTTCCAATAAAAGGTGATGGATCTGGGGCAGAATGTACTGTTATTGTCAATGCAGATTCTAAAGTTGATACTGTAACTATTTCCAATCAAGGATCTAATTACACTTATGGAAATATAGATTTGCTAGCAGGTGGAGTTCCTACTGGATCTACTATCCCAACTTTTAATGTTATCATATCCCCTCCTGGAGGACATGGATATGATATTTACAAAGAATTGGGAGCAATGAATGTTCTTTTATATTCTAGAATAGAAAATGATAATGAAAATCCAGATTTCATAACAGGAAATCAGATTGCAAGAGTTGGTGTTGTTGAAAATCCAAAATCAACTTCATCATCACTTTTAAGTGCAGATAAAGCTAGTGCAACTTATGCTTTAAGATTAGTTGGACTGGGTTATAGTACAGCTACCTTTACAGCGGATTCTTATTTTGAACAAACTATATCCACTGGGACATCAGCAGTTGGTAGAGTAATAAATTATGACCAAACTACCGGTGTATTGAAGTACTGGCAAGATAAGACCATGGCTGGATTTAATACAGTCGGAACTGCACAAACAAGTCCAACATGGGGATTTGATTTAACAGAGTTTACTTCTACTCCTAGTACTGGAGGAAGTTTGACGATTGTACCATCCTCAGGATCCAATTTAGCGATTGATACATCCTTTACAGGTCTCTCTACTGTAATAAATAATCGTACATATTACCTTGGCCAAGAGTTTACTAATGGTGTTGCTCTACCTGAAGTTAAAAAGTACTCAGGTTCTATAGTCTATGTTGACAATAGACCCTCTATAACAAGGTCGGTGAATCAAAAAGAAGATATCAAAGTTATCTTGCAATTCTAAAAAATCATGCCGCAGCAAACGAATCTCAACGTCTCACCATATTTCGACGACTTTGATCCTGATAATGATTTTCATCGGGTATTATTTAAACCTGGGTATCCGGTACAAGCAAGAGAGTTAACTGGTCTGCAATCTATGATGCAGAACCAAATTGAGAAATTTGGTAAGCATTTTTTCAAAGAAGGTGCAAAGGTAATTCCTGGTAATACTGGATATACTCAATTATATAACTGTGTTCAATTAAATAATACTTTTCAAGGAGTACCAATAACTGCATATGCGGATCAGTTGGTTGGTACAAAAATCACTGGAAAAACATCAGGAGTATCTGCAGTTGTAGACAGTGTTTTATATCCTCAAGATTCTGAAAGAAATAATCTTACTCTTTATATAAATTACTTAAATTCAAATACTACAAATAACTCTACACAAACTTTTTCAGATGGTGAGGAGTTATCATCTAATGTAATAATTACATCAGGTTTATTAGGAAATACTACTATAGCAGCAGATAGTTCATTTGCTACTACACTTGCTACTAATGCATCAGCAACTGGTTCTGCTTTTCAGATTCAAGATGGTGTATATTTTATTCGTGGAAATTTTGTAAATGTAGATACTGAGACTCTTATACTAGATCAATATAGCAATACTCCTAGTTATAGAATTGGACTGTATATTGATGAAACAATAGTTAATGCAGATATGGATGAGAGTTTAAATGATAACTCTCAAGGATTTAATAATTATGCAGCACCTGGTGCTGATAGATTAAGAATTTCTACTAGATTATTTAAAAAACCTTTAGATGATTTTAATGATGATAATTTTGTTGAATTAGCGGTAGTAAAAGAGGGTATTTTACAAACTCAGAGTTCTGCTAACACAACATACGCCTCCAACTTTATGGAGATTCTGGCAAGAAGAACTTATGCCGAATCTGGAAATTATTATGTAAACCCCTTTGATATTACAGTTGAGAACTCTTTAAATGATAATGTAGGAAATAGAGGAATCTTTCAAGAGGGCCAATTTACTCCTGGAGGATCTACCCCATCTAAGGGATTATCATTATATAAGGTTTCTCCTGGTAAAGCATTTGTAAAAGGATGGGAAGTTACAACAATAAGTCCTACATTTTTGGATGTAGAGAAACCAAGAACCACATCAACAATTGAAGATCTTACGTTTGCATATAATACAGGACCAACTTTAAAGATAAACAGAGTTGATGGTTCACCTACTATTGGTATAGGAAATACTTATGTAGTAAGTTTGCGTGATCAGAGGGTAGGATATACAACATCTTCACTCCCCGGAAAGGAAGTAGGTCTTGCTCGTGTATATGACTATAGATTAGAATCTGGATCATATAATACTTCTAATGGAAATTTAAATGAGTGGGAAATTGCTCTTTATGATGTACAAACGATAACAGAGATTGCTGTTAGTACAGCATGTACTTTAACAGTTCCTACTTTTATTAAAGGAAAGAATAGTGGTGCAACGGCTTTTCTTAAGGATGCTGTATCAGCAGGAACAGCATTAACTGTTTATGAAACTCAAGGAAATTTTATTCCTCAAGAATCTCTTGTTATTGATGGAATATCTGATGGAAGAATAGCAATAGCAATTACTGAATATGGAATAGGTAATGTAAAATCATTATATGGAACTAATAATGGTGTTATTGGAATCAATACCTTTACGGCTGATGTAATTCAATCTACTGGTATTAATGTTGGAATAGTTACAATTAGTCCAGCATCAGGTGCGGGTTATATTAGTACTGTAAGGACAGCGAATAAAAACTTCCCTGGACCAGTAACTAACCCTCTCGTAAGGGAAAATGACCTAGTTTCATTTACGGATATTGCTGTATCACCTACAGATCCAATTTATGGTAGGGTTACTGGTGTTGCTTCTAGTACTATTACTATCACAGGTATAACTAGTGTTTCTGGGATAGTAGATGGTAAATTACCAGAAACGGCATATGAAGCAACTGATTTTAAAGTTCTGACTACAAAGTTAGATAGTTCAACTGATAATACTCTTTATACTAGACTTCCTAAGTCTAATGTTTCTGACGTAAATCTAACCGATGCATCTATTACAATAAGAAAGACGCAATTGGTTAATATTACAAATAATCAATTATCTGCAGTTGTAGTTGCTGGTGAGAATGAAACTTTCTTACCATATGATGAAGAAAGATATGCTTTATTAAGATCTGATGGTACTACTGAAGCATTAACATCTAATGCAGTCGAAATAACTTTAGGTTCAACGAGACTTCAAATTCAGAATTTGGGAGCAAATGATACTGATGCTCAACTTATTACTACTTTAAAGAAAGTAAAACCAAAAGCAAAGCAAAAGATTCAGAATAGAGTTAATTCTATATTGATTGATAAAACCAAACTTGAAGGGTCTGGTATTACTACTGCAACTTTAAATAATGGATTAACTTATGGAAATTATCCTTATGGAACTAGAGTAGAAGATCAAACTATTTCCATAAATTATCCAGATGTTATTCAGATTCATGCTATCTTTGAGATGGCAACTGTACCATCTGAAGATAATAGTGACCCTTCAGCACCTAAGATGGTACTGGGTTCATTAACTAGTTCAACTACTACTACTTCAGAATTTGTTATTGGTGAACAAATAGTTGGACAAACAAGTGGTGCTATTGCAGTAATTGCTGAGAAATTAACAGATACTCAGATTTCCTTTATTCATAAGAATGATATTACCTTTAAAGAAGGAGAGGTTATAGTAGCTCAAGAATCTCTGATAGAAGGAACTATTGTTACTTTAGATGCTTCTAGCTTTAATATTACGGAGAACTACAAATTTAATAGTGGTCAAGAAAGTACATTCTTAAATTATGGTTCTATTATAAGAAAAGAAACGGCTAATGCACCTGAAAAGAGAATTAAAGTATATTTCTCTAATGGATATTATGAATCTACAGATGATGGAGATATTACTACAGTAAATTCTTATAATACTTTTGATTATGCAGATGAAATTGCTGTTGTTGATGGCATTTCAGAAAGTGATATTATTGATATAAGACCAAGAGTTGCCGATTATACGGTTGCTGCTGATACACGTTCACCATTAGAATTCTACGGAAGAACCTTTAATGCTGCTGGTCAGTCAGCTGCTAATCCTTTAGCATCTGATGAGGATATTAAAGTTACGTTCTCCTACTATCAGGGAAGAATTGATAGAATTTTCTTAACAAAAGATGGTGTATTTGAAGTTAAATATGGAGTTCCTTCAGATAGTCCTGATCGTCCAGGTCCAGTTGATGATGCGGTAGAAGTTGCAAGAATAACTTTACCACCTTATTTGTATAATACTTCTGATGCTCATCTTGAGTTCTTAGAGCATAAGAGATTTAGGATGGTAGATATCAAGAGACTTGAGGATAGAATCAAGAATCTTGAATATTATACTACACTTTCATTAATGGAAGTTAATACTGCCAATATGTTTGTCCCTGATGCTGATGGGTTGAATAGATTTAAATCTGGTTTCTTTGTAGATAATTTCTCTTCCTTTACAGCACAAGAAGATAGAGCAGGTATTAACAATAGTATTGACAGAAAGTATAATGAAGGGAGACCTCTACACTATACCAATTCTGTTGATTTGATTTTTGGTCCGGTAACTAATCCAGATCCAAGTGCTGACCTTCAATTTGCTTCTATTTTAGAAAATAATGTTACAAAACAGAATGATACTTTAACTCTAGCATATACATCGGTAGAATGGTTAAAGCAGCATTTTGCAACAAGATCTGAAAGTGTAACACCTTTCCTTATTAGTTTTTGGCAAGGAACTCTTGAATTAACTCCAGCATCTGATACTTGGGTTGATACTGTAAGACTAGATGCTAAAATTATTCAAGCTGAAGGTGATTATGAGAGAGTAATGAATGCTGCTATT
>VTLG01006174.1_pt1 | contig 20968 bp, 48 predicted proteins | sample 4694571 | NCBI WGS metagenome assembly VTLG01 (sample SAMN12604809, study PRJNA352737) | marine metagenome | biome: ENVO:00000447; feature: ENVO:00000209|ENVO:00000569|ENVO:01000036; material: ENVO:00002151; isolation source: viral sequences binned using virsorter ... | reverse complement strand
GAATACCAACGATTAAGAAAATCTGAATACCCTACAATAGAAGAACTGGTTGTAGCTTTGTATGACACAGATGACAAGTCTGCGATTGAAACTAAACGAGCTGAAGTGAAAGCGAAGTATCCTAAATGAGTGACCTTTGCGAATGTGGAGTTTTAAAAGCCAAATGCACACACCCTAATTGTAGTGATGCTGAATGTCCAGCTTGTAACCAGACACCTTGTAAATGTAGTGATGAATCTTGTGAATCTTGTGGAGCTTAAATGTTCGACTGGTTTGACAAATCTATAATAGCAGTAGCTATTCTCTCTCTTATAATATTTCTATCAGTAGTCATATGGTAGAAAAATATCCCCAAACAGCGAATGTCATAAGCGACAAATCAGCGATAGCTATGCCTATCAAGAACCTTATTGGTATCATAGGTAGCGTAGCTGTAGGAGTATGGGCGTATTTTGGAGCAGTAGAGAGGCTCAATAATTTGGAAACAAATTACAAGCTAATCGCTACTGACATAGAAAAGAACATAGAGTTCAGGATCAAATGGCCGAGAGGAGAGTTAGGTTCTTTACCAGCAGACAGCGAACAGTTTATGCTGATAGAACATATGGCTGGTTTGTTGGAAAGCATACAGCAACAACAACAAGAGATGCAATACAATGCAGTTAATATTAAAAGACTGCAAGAAGATGTGAAGGAAGCAAGGGAAAACATAGAGAAATTAAAGGATAAGGTAAGAGCAAATGGAAGTAATTAGCGTAATTGTGATGTTTATTTTTGGTAATATGAATGATACAGAAAATAGAATGACACAGTATGTGCCAATGGAATCACTATCTTCTTGTATGAAAGAAGTTAGACTGTTGAAAAGAGATATGGAATTTCAGAAAGATGCTTTCTGTTCCCCAGCTTTGGTGGAACTCAAAGATGGAAAGGTTGTTACTCTACATAGTGAGTTGCCTGAAGGAGCAGTTATGGTAGATAAGAAGGTATCAAAGGAAGCATTAAAGGAGTGGACATTGAAGGCTAAAGAAAAATGGAACGATTCAAAATAATTATGTTTAGTATGGCAATCATATCAGCATTAAATATATTCGGCTGTACCCCAATATTAATGGATAAGCTGGATGTCAGACCATCTAAAACAACAGTTACATATGGTACTTCCAGCAGTACTGCTGAAAAGGATGCAAAGAATGATGTTCTTACAGACACGGAAAAGGAATCGTGGACTGTAAAACAAGAGTTTATTTGGGGAAAGAAATAAATGAGAAACTTTATTTTAAATTTTCTTGAAGTTTACGGAAGTAAAATAAGTAATTGGGCGTGGCATAAACGCTGGAATAAGAGGAACAGAAGATGAATGGAATGAAGATACCTATGGCATTGATCTTTGCTGTTGTCTTACAAGCAATAGGATTGGTTTGGTATGTATCTAAGATAGATAGCAAAGTGGATATTCTTTACACTACCTTTGAAGAAGAAAATCAAAAGGAAGTAATTGAGAATCAAGTCAAGATGAAACTGGACTTGCAGAATATCATAGCTGAAGTTGATGAACTAAAAAAGGTAGTGAAGAAACTTCGTAATAAAGATGCTGATATTCAAAAGACTAACAAGAAGATCATTAAGCAACACGATAGATTATTTGAATTAATAGAAGGTAACAATTCCAATAGGTCTTATTCTTATGGAGATTAGATGTGAAAACAGTTTTCTTATTACTGATGCTGATGTCAGCTCCTAACAAATCAACAGTAAAATACAATGCTGTATTGTATTATAATGATATTGAATGTGAAATAGCAAGGGCTGGGTATATGGATGCCTATGAAAATAAAAGCAAAGATTTTAAGGATTCAATGATAACAGAGGCATTTTGTATTCCCTTTGATGCGTTTCCATTAATTAAGACTAAAGGAATAGGAGCTTGAAGTGGCTGAACCAGTCCAAAATCGAGAGGATATTATCAAGATTGATGGGGAGCTGCGATTAATCCATCAGAAGTTGGACAATCATATTACACATATGAGTGCAAAGATTGACACCATCTTCAAGATAGTTTGGACAGTTAGCTTTATGGTATTGGGTTTAATACTGAAGGCAGTCTATTCAGGTTTAATATCCTAGACTTCACAACACACGCAACTTTCGGTATCATATCTTATGAATAAGATATTGGTTATTGGAGATGTTCACGATTCTCCCAAGATACCACAAGACAGACTGACTTGGATCGGTAAGTATGCAAGGAAATCTAAACCAGATTACATTGTTCAAATAGGGGATTTTGGCAGCTTTGACAGCTTATCCCATTTCCAAGCCAATGATACACAGCAAGGCAAATTAAAAGATGCCTTTATGGTAGACATAAAAAGTCTACGAAGTGCCATACAGAAATTTAATAAAGCTCTTAATATGGATTCCATTCCCAGACATTGCACTATTGGAAACCACGAAATGCGTGTTCACAAGTTTGAGGAAAGGATACCAGAAATACAGAATTTAATGAAGGAAACTCTTTATGATAGCTTTCATAATAATGGCTGGACTACCACAGAATATGGGGAATTTTTCTTCATAGGTGGAGTGGGATTTGTCCACGCTCCCCTGAATATTATGGGTAGGGAATATGGTGGCAAGAATGGAGAAGTACAAGTAGCCAATGATTCGGTACATGACCTAGTTTTTGGACATACCCACAAGCATAGGGATTGGAAATCCCCTAAAATAGGCAAGTCACAATTTGTCAGAATCATCAATGTCGGTTGCAGTTTGCCCTTTAATCATATAGAGGAATATGCGAAACTCAGTATGACTGGCTGGAGCTGGGGTATTGTTGAGCTTCACATATGGGATAACCATATTCAAGAAAGTAATTTTTTGAGTATGGACAGACTGGAGAAAGAATATGCCTAAAAAACATTATTCAATGGAGGATATGATGGAGAAGATTGACGAAATACTGAAAAGACTAGACACACTTGAAGATTTATTAGGTGTTGAAAAAGAAGATGACGAAGGATATGATGGAGGAGATGAAGATGTGGACAAAGATTAAAGATACTTGGAATGATTTAAGCAAGAAGGCAAAAATATTTTGTGCTGTTGTTGCTGTTATCATTCTTTATGTTCTCATTAATAACTGGATCAGTTAATTAATGTTACAACTATTAGGAGCAATCGGCCCAATAGCAAAGCTCATAGCTAAGACTGTTGACAAGGCTGTTCCTGACAAAGACTTAAGAGAAAAACTAACACACGATATAAACAAGCAACTGCTTGATACTGGTTCAAGAGAAATGGAGGCAGCATCAAAAATTATTTTGGCTGAAGCCTCTAGTGGTTCTTGGTTGACTAATTCTTGGCGACCAGCTCTGATGTGGATATGCATTATTGTCATTTTCAATAATTTTATTCTAATGCCATTTGCTAATATCATCTTCGGCACGAGCCTTATTCTTAGCATACCTGATCCAATGTGGAATTTGCTAACAATAGGCGTTGGCGGATACATAGCTGGGAGAAGTGGAGAGAAAATAGCTCAGAAATGGAAGGAGAATGGCTAAAAGAGACTTCGGTAGTATGATTCTACCTTATAAGATATAAGCTCCTTGTATGGCTTAAAAATAGGGGATTATGCGTATATTCCCCTATTAAAACCTTTTATTGTAACATTTAATACAAAACCATATTCCTTTATCTTTATGATAACCATAATTTGGTTTCTTGTAGCACATCATTACTTCTGTTGTGTATAATCTATTGCAATCACCACAAGTATGTTTCTCTTTTATATAATCTCTTGCAGATAAACTCTTTCTTGGATGCTTTGCAATGTCAGAAAACTTTATGATCTTTGCTTTCATTTTATTTTCCTTAATCTAAGTGCGTAGAGGGGTTAGTTTGTAATCACCCTCAACTTTTCCCGACCAGTATCAAACCATAGGGGTTTAACTAGTACTTTGTACCAACTCTCAACCTCTCAACCATTGGGTCATACTTGTTAAGACTTGTGCCTTACAACCTAATCACTGTTATTCAGCCATACGCTATCCCCATCTGCATAATGGGAAACTCTTTAATTATTATTTAAAATGGTACTACTACTTCTTCTTCTTCAGCTTGTTTAACTGCTGCTGGTTTAGAGGAAGCAGAACTCTTAGAACCTAACATTCTAATTACACCACTAAACTTTGGAACTACTATTTCTGTAAAGGTTTTAGTTACACCATTTTCATCTGTGAATTTGGAGTAATCTATTTCTCCTTCCACATATAATGTAGTGCCTTTCTTTACATACTTCTCAATAGTTTCTGCCAGTCTTGGATCAAATACTTTAATCATATGCCAAGCTGTTTTCTCCTGAGTATCTCCACCAACTTTATATTTCTTATTGGTAGCTAAAGATAACTTCGCAAACTTTTCATCTTTTGAAGTTACTTTTATCTCTGGATCAGAACCAACTCGACCAACTAATGTTACTCTATTTATCATATCTTTTACTCCATATATTATTTACCCTATCATAATTCACACGATCTAACATCTGTGATTTAGTTTTAGGATCTCTTAATGCTTTAGAACTTAATCTTTTCTTTAATCTTTTGATTCTTGTTTTTAGTTTCATTATTATCTTTCATTAATTTTCCTATAGCAATCTCTACTTTGTCCTCAACAATTTTAGTTAGCTTGTCTATTGGAAGATGCTTATAAATTTGATCATCTATTGTTGTTAATAATTCAGAATCAATTTTTTTCTTTGCCATTATATAATCTCCAATCTTTTAATAATCTTTAATATCTTCTTCTTCCACTTCGGATCATCAGAATAATAATCTAATGTATTCACTAGTACCTCATAGTCTATGACATTAAGTAACCATTGTTCGTGCAATACATCTTTGAATGTTTTGTATCTGTGATCTTCATTAACTAAATCCATAAAGTCATTTACCGAATCACATACTGTGTAATACTTCGCTAACTTAACATCAGGATTATCCTTTGGAACTATGAACATATGATTGCTCTTTGTTTTAATTCCAAAATAGTTATTTGCTTTTCTAGCAAATCTACTTTTACCCCAGCCACTTTCGTGTGCTGCTATCGCAACCACTAAAGATACTGGTATTCTATTTTGTGGTTCTACAAGATAAGCATTGTACTCTACTGCACAAGTACCTATCTCCTGAACAAAATCATTTCTTTCATCAGTAAAGAAGATATTAATTGATGAACAGAATACTAATAGTGTTGCACATAAATGATTCATTTTTTATCCTCCACAAGTACTCAAAAGAATAAGCATTAATAATATTACTACTATTGTTTTAAATATCATTTCTTGCCTTTCAGTTTTATTATTTCTTGTCCTAGATTTAAAACTTTTACAACAGCTTGATGATGCATAAGATTTAATTCTTGATTTGTTTTACGAAGTTGTTCGTTATCTATTAAAACTTTTTTATAATGTTTCAGATCTTTAGCATACTTGGCTGACCACTTCTCAGCTCTCGCTCTCTGCGTACTCTCGGTCATTGCATTCGTTCTTCTATTCCACTAATTGCTGTATCAAAATGATCTCTTAAATTAGCAATAGAATTTTTTATATCTAAATTAGGATCGGTTTCTATCTGTTTTGAAAACGCCCTAAGTATATGAAATATATCCATATTTTCTACTGGTATATACTCTTGTTTAGAAACTGAAAAATATTCACTCTGTAAATGCCAACAATCAGATGGAACTTTAATTCCCATATGATGAAGTGCTTTCATTAATTCTTTTATTATCATAATTACCTCGTCATATTTCTTACATCTGCTGTTCGTTCTTCTACTGCTTCACGAACTACATCTTCCATAATACTTCTTCCGAAAAGCATCTTAAAAATTATTTTTTTCCAAAAAGGTATCCCTTTATAAACACTATGACATATTTCACTTTGTGAATATCCTTCATAGTTTTCCATAACAGAATCCCATATGGAATCTTGTAACCAACTATACATTATTCTTCCTTTCTCTTTGGCTTATCAATCATCTCTAATTGTTTCTCGATAAACTCCAATAGTCTATCCTCAATATATATTTTAGCTTTCTTCTTCGCTAATTTATATGTACTGAATGCTCCTATCTCTTTCTTTCCTCCAACATTTATGAGGCTATCATCAACAATAACTTGCCACAGTTTTGTTCCAGTATAGGTAGTAGACCTATCGTTCTTCACTAGATGAATAACAATATCACTGTTAAATGTTCTAGGAATTGTGGCAACATAATGCCCTTTCGCTACCTTCTTATAACCCATAATGTTTCCTTTCTTTTTTTAGTGCCAAGCTCCCACTATGAATTTGAGAACTGACAGAGAACTTGGCACAGTCCTAATTAAAGGAGGAATGTCAGCTCCCAACTTTATTAGGTTTTACTTCTCTAATTTTTGCTACATTAGAGATACCTAAATCTTGTTTTACTTTTTCAATGTATTTACTATTATCAAATAGTCCTAAGAATACATCTGCACTTAATCCTAAATGACTAAACGCTTTTGTTAATGCATCAGTAAATGCTTTCTTTGGTGCCTCATCATCTAAAGCTCCAGTTTTTCTCCATAGTTTTTGCACTGATGATATTGGGCCATACTTGTACCAAACATCATCTTTGTCTGTCCAAACTATTTTTACTTCAGCAAAGACTAACAACTCTGTGTATTTATATTCAACATCATAGCTCCAACCTTTACCGATTGGGCCGAATGTTTCAGTCATTTTTCCAATCTGCCACATTGGATCAATAGTAGTTATCTCTCCAAATCCCTTATTCACTCTCTTAGTGAATCTTGGATCAGTTTGTTTTAATTGATCCCAAATGTATTTATTCGGATTCGCTTTTTCTTTCGTCATTATACCTCCATACAATTATGTTTTTATTAAAGTTATTTCTCCTTCTCTCTCCTGAATCTACTATTTGATTACTCAATTTCAACTCAGTAAATCTAGGTCTTACTGATAATATAGTTATGTTCATTAATGCAGCCACTTCCTCTGGAATAGCTCCATTCTTTCCCTTGTTCTTTATTATCTGTAGTACTCTACTTCGCAAATGTGGTAGCTTTTTGTTAATGTCATCTGCTGCCTCTTTGCTAGTGAATTGTTTTCGATAACCAGCTTGGTGTGGGTATGGCAAATTCATGTTTTTCTCCTTTACTTAATGCGTTAAAGTCTACAAAATCTGGTGGCTCAATTTTATGTTCAACAAAGTTCCAGAAATACGCCTCTGCATATAATAGCTTGAAGATGAACTCATCATCTCTATCTATCTCAAAGATTTTATGCATACTATTACCTACAAACACAGACATATACGCTTTCTTAAATCGTGTTACCATTAAGTAATGCTGTACCTGAGGGTAATACTTTTCAGTTACATTCTTGACTGTAAATGGACTGACGTGCTTTGCCTCAAAGATGCAACCATCTTCAGTTATTCCATCTAAACTTGCAAACAAGTATGGTACTTCATTTGAAGTTATTAAATCTGGTTTTAAAACTTGTATTCCAGTTTCTTTCATAAACCATAATCGGTTCATATCTTCTGTTAGTATGCCTAACTGTACTGGAAATATATTGGATAAATCTGGAAATTCTTTTAAACCTAATTTCAATTCCCATAGATCTTTCCATTTTCCTTCCACTATTCTGATGGCATCTGTGCCACCTATTCCACTTAAATCCTCTCGATTTTTATTTTCGTGAATGGTAAAATGGGTATTTGATCTTAATACCTTCTCTGGTTTCTTCTTTCTAGCCATAGTTCCCTTTCTTTCATATATTTAGTTGTCAATAACCTGACAACATTCTTAACTTTTCTATTATCTGTAACATATTTACTATTAAATAGCTTATCAAATTCGGCTGCTTGTTCGATTGTAAAGTATCTATACGCTAACCTCGTTATCCACTCTTTCCTCTTTTTCGACTGAGCCATTGGATCTGTCTGATCCACTTTGATGTATCTCTTTGTCTTTCGAAGAATATTTTTTATCGTATCTCCTACTGTTCTTGCCACCATATTCTACCTCTAACATTTGATTCAAGTACCAAATGGCTTTTAATATATCTTCCTTTCCATTCTTTATTCTATGTCTTACAACATATTTAACTACATTTCCTTCCATATAATTAAGCTGCCAATCTGTTATTGCATCTATGACTTCTATATTGAAGTTTCGGTAGTACTCTGGATTTATTTTATCTACCATTTATAATTCCTTTTTTTTAATTTGCTTACACTCATTTCTTCTTCAATTTTTCTCGGCTTATCTTTCGGCACGATAATAAGATCACAGCCAAGAGCTTCTGCCCAACAACAGAAAAGGAATCCTGAAGGTTTCCGGATTCCTACTTCCCATTTTGATATTAAGCCTCTCGCAATATTCATATCATAATCTAAAGATGACTGTGTATACCCCAATTCATTCCTTCTTTTGACGAATTGAGGTATCACTTCCTTATAAAATTTGCTTAAAGCATAGTCCATTCCATAAGAATAGACTGTTTTATGCTGCTAGTAAAGTATTCCAATCATTTGATTCAAGCATATCTACCACTTGATCTGATCTGGTTCTCACCTTATTTGCAGACAATCCCCTACCTTCAGGGTGTGATGCCCAATGGGTAGCTGTTTGATATACTGCATAAAGATTACTTCCATATCTTCCTTTATATGTATCCCAATGATTAGATAGCTCTCTCATTCTGTAATCAGATACTCTTGGATATATCTCATCTTTGATTTGAGCTATTGTATTCTCAAACAAATGCTTAACTGTATCTGGTTTAACATTTCTCTTAACCATAGGTTCAAGCATTTCTGGAATACTACTGAACGCCTCAATAGCACTGGATATATCATCAGCTTTTAATGATGCCTTGACTGTCCAGTTCTTCTTGGACATTCCTCTTATCTTCCAAGCTCCGTGAAATAATCCGTTAGTACAGATGACAACTATTGGGCCGAATATGAATTGTTCTGCCCATTTCAGGTTATAAGCTGTCCACGCCCATAATCTCAGTATCATTTCGTCTTGCATAAACTTAACCTTAATATCGTTAAAGTCTACAACTCTCATAAATTTTCCACCATTTTCGTGGACTTCATCTTTAACCGATATGTTGCTGGTATCCATAGAATACTGTTGCATACCTTCATTAAGCATAGAAACAAAAGCTCCATATGTTCTCAGATTATCGGCTGCTTTCTTGGACATTGTGGCAATATAATGATCTCCATTAAATAGTGCTACCTTATCTTCAATCAGAATCTCATCTCCTACAGTCTGGATTTGCTTTCGGATTGGCACAATATCGTTTTGTGCATTTATTATTAATTTACTTTCGGCAGTATTTAGCATATATTTTATTCCTTTCGTATATACTTCTAAAATAAGGGTAGGTTAACCTTTCTTTCCTACCCTTTATTTATTTTAACCAAATGGTTTCTCATTAGGTGTTTCAGCTTTTGCTTTCTCAGCCCATTTTTCAGCTCCAGTTTCATTTGGAATATTTGGTGGCTCATAAGAATCTTCAAATTCTTTTTGCTCCCATTCGTTTATTAAATTAGAAACATAATCCTTTGCCTTATTCAAAAGAACAAATGAAGATAAACAATATGCGTGAACAACAATGTGTTCCGTTGTAAATCTATCTTTTACTTTTTCTAATTGTTTCATAGCTTTCGTTACACTTTCTTCTATCTTATGCAAGTCAGCCATTCTCTCTTGTTCTTTCTCTTGTTCTTCTAAGAACATAGCTCCAGTCTTACTCATATCGTACCTCCATAACTTTTACTCCACGCTTTATCAGATTCAGCCTGAGCTTGTTGCTCTATTGCCTGAATCTCCTCCAGCTTTTTCAATCTATTGTCTATATCTTGGATTGTTTCATTTACTTTCTTGAACATTCCAATCGTCATTGATTGATCCAGCTTGTTTAGTTTCTTGATTATCTCTCGGTGTGTTTTCATTATAATATCCCCTTCTATTATACTGTGCATCTACATCTCTCATAACTTGATGCCTTTTATAATATCTTGTTATAATATAAGCGAAATCCTCGCTTAACAGCAGTCTATAATACCAAGTAGCTCTCCTTTTTCCATAGCCATATATTGCACTTGAAAATATAGCTTTGGTTAAAGTACTACCAAACTTAAACATTGGTTTAATCATTTTCCTCTCCTTTTCTTTGTTGTAATTCAGTATTGAGGTCTTTAATTTTTTCATTAAGTTTTAAAAGATTTAATCTAACTTTTTTTCTCTCTATTACTAAACTAGATAAAATTTCTTTAACTTCTTGTATTGTTTTCGACCACATTTTCCTCTCCTTTTAATTCGGTTACATAACCTCCCTCACACTTGTAGCAAGGTTCTTCATTTGTATCAGTTTCGGTATAACCTTGACCATTACAATATGGACAGAATATATCATCTTCCATAATACTTTTCCTTTCTTTTTTAAAGTGTAAGACTACGCTTTGGATACTGCTAGCCTAGCTTTCTCCATTAGTGAATGGTAGTTTTTGCCACAACTTACACTTATCAGTAGTATGAATACATAAGTCCTAGACCTCTAGTACTTAATACTACTAATTCATTAGCATTTCAGATGAATAGCTATTACATTACTGCTATCTCTGTCATCTGCGAACCAAATAACTATTTTCTCCAGTTCATTATATGTAAAATCTTGTGAATCACTTTCTGTAGATGCACTCACCCAAGATCTTCCCTTGAACTTTATTTTTGCATTCGGTACAATCCGATTCGCCTTGCATAGTATTTCCTTAAATTGTTCTGAATTAATTTTCATAACTTCTCCTTTTTATTTAATTAGTTTTCTACTTTTCACTTTATAAGTAACTTCCCATATCGTCTCATTCACATCTCCGTGATGCTCGATAACTACCTTTTGGCAGTCTTTCGTGCTATGCACTTCTCTTACATAGAAATTACCGAACTCCTCAGTAAGCATAAAGCTATCAGCCACTCCAGTAATATTCTCAGCAGCATACTCAGCTAATTTCTTATAATGATTCATAGTAATCTCCTTTCGGTTGAACTGGGCCCCACGCCTATCGTGTGGGAAATCTCTCCAATTACAACTAAATCAAACGCCCAGCTTTAGCTGGGCGAAATTTTTTTTAAAATTTAGACATAAAAAAACCCCTCTTATTTCTAAGAGAGGTTATTTATATTAATGATTATTTATTTTATAATAGCTGGTATAATTTCACTATCATTTATAACTACTGGAATACTTCCTGATTTCTCATTATTAAAGAAATCTTTAGTTATTTGAATATTCTTTAATTTTCTTTGATAACTTTTATTTGTGTTATCAACGAATTTCTTTTTAGCACTTGTAAAAGGAACATATTCTTTTTTAAGAACCATTTTAAAGAAGTCAACTTTTGCTCTTTTTTCTTCAAGAGCAATGTCTCTTGCATATTCATAACCAGTTAATAACTGACGAATTTCAGCTAATTTATTTCCAAGTATTTCTTGAAAATTATTATATGCTTGTTCTTCTCCAACATTAGAACCATTTTGTCTTGAATGATAATTCTTTTGTCTTTCTAAAGAATCAATCACTTTGTCAACAGATTCAATGCTTTTTGTTAAACCAGCAATTTGAGAATTTAATCTAAATTCAATATTTTGTAATGAACAATTAATAACTTCTTTTTGGAAGTTAATTCCCATTACTTGATATTTGATATCATCAGCATAACTATGCTTTAGAGATTTTAATTCTCTATCGTATTTATTAGCAATATTATTATCAATATTACCTTGATTTGATGTATTATTCATAGTTTTTCCTTTTGTTAATACATTTAATTTACTCAATAGCTAATCTACCGATTGCCAAGCAATAGTGCAGTTTAGATGTACTTGTCACTTTATCCCTTTCTTAAATCTTACGAATAAGGGGGGGTAAAGTCAGCTATGCTGAACCCCTTGTGGGTTGATTAGTATGTCTTAACTGCTATCATATATTAATCGTATTTGATATATATATACCCTCAGTTTCGTGGTAGTTCTTTATGCTAGATAACTATTACTACCAATTCATTATCTATTAACACATTTACTATAACTAATTCATTTTTCACTCCTTAATTATATTTGACCTTTATTTTACTCCTTCCAACTCAGGATTGAATCTTCCCTTAACTACTAGATACAGTTGTTTAACCAACACCACTTCTACAACATATTGATGTCGTCATATTAATGAAATTAACTCTTGACACTCAAATTCCAATGGTTATCCTTACGCATAGCAATGTCCGAATTATCCACCAAGAATGATGACTTAACAGAGAAACAGAGGAAGCTAGTTGATACTATCGTAACGACTGGGTGTAGTATAACTGAAGCAAGTAAAATCGCTGGTTATTCAACAAAAGTCTCTAATGAATCAGCTAGAGTAACTGCAAGTCGTACATTACGAATCCCAAAGGTACAGAGATATATGATGGAATGTGTATCTCGAACCATTGGACTAGGTGCAGTAACAGCTAGTAACAAGATGATTCATCTAGCCGATAAGGCAAGAAGTGAGTATGTCCAACTAGAGGCTAGTAAAGATATACTAGATAGGGTAGGACTTCGCACACCAGAGAAGATTCAACATAGTGTAGCTGGAGATATAAAGGTCAATATCGACCTGACATAATCACGCAACAGCGTGTCAATCCCCACTAGGTAGGGGGGGTTGAAAATTCATCAGCTCAATGAGTGAAAGATCTCACACAAACAATAGAGGTGAAAAAGGTTCGTCTTGTGCGTTGCGAAGTCAAAATATTTATATACAGTCAAGTCAGGCATAAGGTAGGAACATAAGGTTCAAACTATACTGGTTAAGTAGATGCCTAGCAGTACTGCTTAATAAATATAAGGAGGTAAAGGAAATGCCAAGAGTAGGAAAGAAGTCATATCCCTATACGAAAAAGGGTAAGGCAAGAGCTAAGGCTGCTGCCAAGAGAAAAGGTGTGAAGGTCAGGAAGAAAAAATATTAAGTGAGTTGATATTCATTCAAATCTGTTTTACATAGAGGTAATGAATCCCCCAGCAGAATTAATGATCACAGAACTCCAAAGCAAACTGAAAAACAGTGAAGAACAGAACAAGTATTTGCTGGACAGACTGGATAAAGCGTATAAGGATAAGCAAGATTTAAGGCACGAAGTATTAAAGCTGAATGGAGTGAAACCACCAATATGTCCTCCCAGAAAAGAAAAGGAACAAGAGTTGAAAACGAAATAGTCAAGCTCTTTATCAAGGAAGGGTTCAAGGCTAGACGACAACCCCTTTCAGGAGCAATCCAAGATTTCCCCCACGATGTCAGAGTTGCCGACTTGTTCGGTGGTACTACCATTGAAGTAAAGGCGAGAAAGAGTGGAGAGGGATTCACGCAGTTGGATAAATGGAAGGGATCAGCAGATTTATTAATTTTAAAAAGGGATTTCAAAGAACCTATGGTATATATGTCGTGGAACTTGTATAAGGAATACCTGAATGAATACAAAGAAAACAGATCAGGAAGTCAATCTGGAGAGCAGACAACTGTTCGAGATCAGTTATCAGGACAGACAGAGATTGAGGAAGATCGTCAGAAAAGTACACCTAAAATTCCTTCCAGACCATTTGGTCAACAACAAGGAATGCGACAAGCTCATAGAAAGTCTTGGCCCAATGGTAAGAGAAAAATTGCTAAAAGAGTACATAGAAAAGGTAAGGTAAATGGCTCAACTCGATTACAAACCAGATGGGATTACCTTAAAGGACTTTCTAAAAAATGATAATTTCTTCAGGGGAATAAGAGGCCCAGTAGGAAGTGGCAAGTCTGTTGCTTGTTGCATAGAGGTATTCAAGAGGGCGTTGCAGCAAGAACCCAACCACGAAGGAAAAAGAAAATCAAGATGGGCAGTCATCAGGAATACAAATCCCCAGCTTAAAACAACCACCATCAAGACTTGGCTGGACTGGTTTCCAGAACACGAATGGGGAGCTTTCAGATGGTCAATCCCCTATACCCACCATATCATACTAGGCGACATAGACTTGGAAGTCATCTTCCTAGCACTAGACAGACCAGAAGATGTAAAAAAACTACTGTCTCTGGAGCTGACTGGAGTGTGGGTTAATGAGGCGAGGGAATTGCCCAAGAGCATCATTGATGCGTGTACTATGAGGGTAGGCAGATTTCCTTCTATGCGAGAGGGGGGAGCAACTTGGTATGGTGTCATAGCAGACAGCAATGCTCCAGAGGAAGATCATTGGTGGGCGATTATGGCTGGAGATGTTCCAACACCTGACCATCTTACAAGAGATGAGGCGTTGATGCTGGTCAAGCCTGATAGCTGGACTTTCTTCACACAACCATCAGCTATGACAGAAAAAAAAGAAAAAGACGGATCATTGCTTGGATATGATCCCAACATTTCATGTGAAAATAAAAAAAACTTAACGGAAAATTATTATAACAACATCATAAAAGGAAAGACGAAAGGCTGGATTGATGTCTATGTAATGAATAAATTGGGAACAATAGAGGAAGGAAAGCCAGTCTATCCAAACTGGAATCAGGAAATACATTTATCAAAAGAACCAATACCCATAGCTCCCTTGCCAGTATTCATAGGCATTGACTTTGGATTGACACCAGCAGCAGTCTTTGGACAGAAGATGCCCAATGGAAGATGGCTCATACTTCAGGAACTTGTATGCTTTGATATGGGCATATCCAGATTCAGCAATTTACTGAAACACGAAATAGCCAAGAACTACAAGGGTTATGATGTGGACATATATGGCGATCCATCTGGAGATTTCCGTGCGCAGACAGATGAAACTACACCTTTTCAAATCCTGAGACAGAATGGTCTGCGAGGAAAACCAGCTCCTTCCAATGACATAGCACTTAGAATTGAATCAGTTGAAACTGCTTTGGGAAGATTAATAGACAAAAAGGCTGGATTTCTGCTGGATAATCGCTGTATTAACCTTAAAAAAGGATTCAATGGTGGATATTATTACAGAAGATTACAGACTTCTGGTAACAGATATGATGAAAAACCATATAAGAACAGATACTCCCATATCCACGATGCACTGCAATATATGATGATGGGAGCTGGAGAGGGAAAACAACTGATAGCTGGAAAGGCAAAAAATCCTACAGTTGTAAAAACAAGAGGTTGGAATATCTTTGATAAAAAAACAAGAAGGTCAATATGGCAAAACAAAATGAATGGCTAGTCTACTTCTATGAGGACAAGGATCATCACAATACCCATAGATTCTTTAAAAAAGGTTTTAAACACTGTGGAGTTATGTCATATGATCCCTATACTAAAGTTTGGCTACTGATAGAATACATATTTGGAAACCTATTGGTAGAAACTCTTACAGAACAAAAGGTAGATGCCATATTTAGAATGATTCAAATGAAGAAAGGGCATATCGTTAAAGTGCCAGTACAATACAAATTAACACGATTCCCAACACTTATGAGTTCTTGGATCAAGGAACATAGCTGTGTAAGTTATGTGCAAAGATTGTTAGGGTTAAATAAGTTTTGGATCTTTACTCCTTATCAGCTATTTTGTGAGTTGAAAAAAAGGGGTTTTTCTGAAATAGATATATAAATTATGGGCAGTATGTTTGGAAGTACGAAGTATAGGGAATCTGAAGCTGATAGACAGTTGCGATTAGATATTGAGGAAAGAAAAAAACAAGAAGAAGCAGAAAGAATTGCTAACGAAAAAGAAGAAAAAAGACAGAAGAAAAGAAAAGACAAAGGATTGGTAGGATCAAGAAGTATGTTCAGCAGAGCTGGAGGAAAGGGATTCTATTATGAAGGAGAAGAAATATAATGTCCAGTAAGAATGGAACAAGTGGTAGCAGTAATACTGATAGTGGAAGTTATTCTGGTGGACAAGGAACTGGTGGAGCTAATCAAAGCGAACACGATAAAAGACAAGCAAAATTACAAGCAAACATTAATAAGCTAAAAGCAAAAGGAGCTACTAAAGAATCTATTGCTGGTTTAGAAGCAAAAAAAACAAAAGAAGCTAAAAAATTTGAGTTTAAAACAACTGGAGTTGCAGAAGGAAAAAAATATGTAGCTGAACAATTAGGTCTGGTAGAAAAGAAAGCTGGGCCAATGGATTACTTGCAAGATCATAGAGGAAAAACAACTGGATATTATGCAAGTAAAAACTTTGGAACAAAAGGTGGCATTGATTTTTATGGAGAAGAAGCATCTGCAGCCACAGATAAATATTTAGAAGAATCAGGAGTTCCAAAACATTCTCAATTATGGCAAGAATTAAAATATGGCATAAGTGGTGGAGCTATGGGATCAGGCGATCCTACTGGCATATTATCCTCTACTGCCATTTCACAGCCAATGTGGGAATCACAAAAAAATTTAAAGCAAATGATAGGATTGGGTATGGCTGCTGTGGGAGCGCCAATGGCTGGACAAATAATATATAGTGCAGCTAAAAAACCATACAATGAATATCTTAAAAGTTTTTATAATATACAATCTTCAACTTCAATGTCATCTACTTCTTCACAGCCAATGGATTCTGGAGAATATCTTTCAGAAAATTATGGGCAGAATTTAGTTTCTAATACATCTGGAACAGAAGAAACACAATATGATGCAGATACTACTGCTAAAAAAAGAAAACATCACATTAAGTCTGGAGCTGGTGGCATAGATGTTAAAGGTTATAATTTATTTGCCAAAACAAATCAAACCATCTCAGGTGCAATGAGTAGCTAATGGCTTACATTCCAGTAGCTGAATCTTCAGTAGAAACATATACTTCAGATAAAAGAGTAACATCTTTTTTAAAAAAATTAAAAGATGCTGAAGGAATCTTCGATCATTGGAAGGACAAGTATGAGGAAGCGTATGAATATACTATGCCTCAACGAGAATCATTCTATGAAGAAACAATAGGCGACAGAAGAACAGATAAGATATTTGACGAAACAGCAGTAGTGGGCATACAAGAATTTGCATCAAGACTACAAGCTGGAATATGTCCAACTTATGGCAGATGGGCAAACTTTAAAGCTGGTACAGAAATACCAGAGGATCAAAAACCAGAAGTCAATGAATCATTAGATACTATTACCAATTATGTCTTTGAAGTAATTAGTGGTTCAAACTTTAATCAGGAAATACACGAATGCTTTATGGATTTAGCCATAGGTACTGGCGTACTTTTGGTGGAAGAAGGAGATTCATTAAATCCCATTAAGTTCAATGCAATACCATTGCCTAGAGTAATGTTGAACAATGGGCCTGACAATAAAGTGGATACAGTATTTAGAAAAAGAAAAATACCATATGACAGATTAATGGTTGCTTATCCTAAAGCAGAAATGTCTGAAAATATGATGCGTATTATTGGACAGAAAAGATCAGAACAAGCTACCATAGTTGAAGGCGTATTCAAACTGTATGATGAACCCAATGTAGAAAAATACAAATACTGTGTTGTTTGTATGAATGAAAAAGAATTTATTTATGAAACTGAATTTGTAGGTACTGGATCAAATCCCTACATTGTATTCAGATGGAACAAGGCATCAGGAGAAGTTTATGGGAGAGGCCCAGTCTTTAATGCTATGGCTGCAATTAAAACTACTAACTTAACAGTAGAATTAATATTACAAAATGCACAGATGAATATTAGTGGCATCTATACTTATGAAGATGATGGTGTCATTAATCCTGATAACATTTCCTTAGTACCGGGAAGTCTAATTCCAGTAGCTCCAAACAGCAGAGGATTGATTCCTCTTAATGCTGCTGGTAAATTTGATGTGGCTCAACTGGTGTTAGGCGATATGCGACAAAACATTAAGAAGGCATTGTATATGGAATCACTTGGCAGACCTGAGGGAACACCAATGTCAGCTACAGAAGTTTCAGAAAGAATGGCAGACCTTTCCAGACAGATTGGTTCTTCCTTCGGCAGACTGCAATCAGAATTAATAGTTCCATTGTTGAGAAGAATAATCAAGATTTTAACCAAACAAGGAAGAATAGAAATACCTAGAATTGATAATAGAGAAGTAACAGTTATATCTTCATCTCCATTATCTCAGGCACAGCATCAGCAAGATGTGGCTGTAGTTAATAACTTTAATGCTATTTTGGCTCAAACATTCGGCCCACAAATTCTTAATCTTATTGTGAAGCAAGATGAAGTGGCTAGATATTTGGCAGAAAAACTGGGATTACCAGAAAAACTAATCCGTGATCCTAATGAACAGCAATCTTTAGTTAAAGAGTTGCAAAATATGCAGCAACAAGCTAATATGGGGGGAAATGAGCTGGGAAACCCTAACCAAAGGCAAACAAACGGACAAGGACAAACCCCAAGTATCTGATGATGGTTCAGACAAACTGTTCGCTTCAGTTTTCAGTGGGCCAAATGGAAAAAAAGTCATTGAATATTTAGAGATGATGACATTTAATGTCTTTGCAAATCCACAATCATCATCTAATAACTTGTGGCACTTGGAAGGACAAAGATACTTATTAGGAATAATAAAAAATAAATCAAATAGGGGAAAGAAAAATGGCTGAAGAAGAAGTTAAGACAGAAAGTACAGAAACAGTAGAAGAAGAAATAATAAAACCAGACTATGTATCTGAAAAGTTTTGGAACAAGGATACAAAAGAAATTAATGTAGAGGACTTATCTGCCAGTTATAATTCATTGGAAAAGAAACTGGGATCAAGAACAGATGAATTATCAAAACAAATAAGAGAAGATATAGAAAAAGAAAGACTGGGCAGAGTACCAGAAGCCTATGAAGTTAAAACTCCAGAAGTTCCAGAAGGAATTAATATAGAAGTTAATAAGGAAATGCCCTTACTGCAATGGTGGGAAGAAACAGCAAAATCAAATGGATTATCACAAGAACAATTTGATAGTGGAATCAAGGCGTTTGTTGATAATGAAATTAGTTCTTTGCCTGATATAAACAATGAGGAAAAAATATTAGGGGAAAATGCAAAGCAAAGAATAGAATCTGCTGAATTATGGGCAAAAAAGAATCTTACTACAGATGGCTATGATACAGTTGCCAATCTTGCCTCATCAGCAAGTGGCGTTAAGGTTATAGAGGAATTAATGAGATTAACCAAAGATGTTCCTATGCCACAAACAGAAACAGCTATTGATGCAGCTCCGAGTTTAATGGACTTACGATCAATGATGCGTGATCCTAAATATTGGGATTCCAACTTACGAGATGATGCGTATGTCAAAAAAGTAACGGAGCTATATGAAAAATACTACGGAAAAGAAAAAGCAGTTCCAAAAAGTTAAGATAGTATGGAGAGATGCTGTATCTCATGCCGACTGGCTGAATCCTGAAGATGTTAAAAAATACAAGCCATATATCAATGTTTCCGAGGGTTTTCTGCTTGAAAAAAATAAAAATGCTACCATAGTATATATGTCATACAACGATACGGACATTGGAGACATCTGTGTCATACCAAGTGAAAATGTTGTTTCACTTTGTGAGTTGAAAACTTCCAAAAAATATGTCAGTAAATCACCTAAGACCTTAAAGGGTTAAGGAAATGCCTTTATTTTAAGACAACATTTTAAACTCCTGAAAGATAATCTGATAATGAACTTAACAAAGGAGATTTAAAATGAGTTCGACTATTAACAATGCCTTTATCACTCAGTTTGAAGCTGAAGTGCATATGGCATATCAAAGGATGGGTTCTAAGCTAAAAGGACTTGTTCGCACAGTTAATGGTGTATCAGGAGAATCTGTTAAATTCCAGAAAGTTGGTACTGGTTCAGCAACAACCAAAGCAAGACACGCTGAGATTGTAGCTATGAATATTGCCCATACCAATGTAACTGCGACTTTGGCCGATTACTATGCATCTGACTATGTAGACAAGTTGGATGAGCTTAAGACTAACATTGATGAACGAGGAGTAATTGCAAGTAACGCTGCTTATGCTCTCGGTAGGAAAACTGATAGTATTATTACTACAGCAATGTCATCTGCTACAACTCTAGCTAATAATGCTGGAGCAAGTGGAGCGACACCAGCTACCGATATGAACATAGACAAGTTCAAAGAAATGCAAGAACTGTTCGGAACAAATAATGTTCCTGATGATAATTCAAGATATTGGGCGATTGGGCCTAGCCAATGGGCTGACCTTTTAGCTGATAACCAATGGACACAAATGGAATACTTAGGTTCTGGTGAACTTCCTTTTGGTGGTATGAACTATACTGCGAAAAGATTTGTTGGATTCCTAACATTTGTCCATTCTGGATTGGATACATCTGCATCAACGGATAGACATACTGTTGCGTGGCACAAGTCATCAATGGGTCTAGGAGTAGGTTCTGAGGTAAGAACTGAAGCTAACTATATACCTGAAAAGGTATCACATCTTTTAACCTCTTATTTATCAATGGGATCAATTTTGATTGACGACAATGGTATAAGAGTACAAAAGTGTGCTGAGTAGGAAAGGAGAAAACATATTATGGCTTATGCATTAGCAAATCCTATTAAAAAGGTTGCACAAATGGGCGATACCAATTCTCTCTGGTACTATACAGATGGGGATGCTATCGGCACTATCGTGGCAGATGATTATTTTATTCTGTCATACCTTGAACTAAAAGCTGGAGATGTCATTCTGGTAAATAGTGGAGGTTCAAACGCAGTTATGGATACTATTATAGTTTCTGTAAATGATGGTGGATCGAATCTAAATACAGTCATTGAGGCTTAAAACTAATTAACTGAGGGGGATTAATTCCCCCTCATATATAGGGTATTATGGCAGTAACCAAAGTTGATATAGCATCAAGAGCTTTAA
>VTLG01011444.1_pt1 | contig 20978 bp, 30 predicted proteins | sample 4694571 | NCBI WGS metagenome assembly VTLG01 (sample SAMN12604809, study PRJNA352737) | marine metagenome | biome: ENVO:00000447; feature: ENVO:00000209|ENVO:00000569|ENVO:01000036; material: ENVO:00002151; isolation source: viral sequences binned using virsorter ... | reverse complement strand
TGCCCAACCCTGACGACTGCTTGGCTAATCCGGAGACAGCGCCGGTGCCTGACAAGTCTAAGCCGTCAGTACTGTACGCCCTAGTGGGCAGCCTGGCTCACCGAGCCAAGCCGTCAACGGCTGAAGGGCTGGTCACATACCTTGCACGAATCCCTGCAGAGTTCGGGGTGATGTGCATGAAGGATGCACTATTCCGCACCAACAAGGATACGAAGTTCCGAAACACAGGGGCGGTAACCAAATGGTGCGTCAACAACGCCGAGCTAATGAGCGCGGCACACTAATCAAATGAAGAAGAGCACTAAAATAGAAAAAGGGGTGGCCATGCTCATTGCGGGCCAGCCCTTTTTCGCATCAATACTGCTCGGGATGGAGAGGGTAGAGGATGAGAGCATCCCCACTATGGCAACGGACGGGACGCGCCTCTACTACAATCCCGAGTTCTCAAACAAGCTCACGATTGCGGAGCTTGAAGGCGTGCTGTGCCACGAGGCACTGCATCCAGCCTTCTTGCACCACACCAGAAGGAATGGGCGTGAGCCTGTTAAATGGAACATGGCGTGTGACTACGCCATCAACCCTGTTGTCCTAGATGCCGGCCTTACGTTGCCTGAAGGCGCGCTCATCGACCGACAATATAGCGGTATGTCTGCTGAAAAGATATACGACCTGATGCCCGACCCGCCCATCGACCTTCCTATCGGAAGTGAGGGAGGGGAGGGCACGGGAGGCAATCAAAAGCCGAACTCAAGCACAGGGCATTTTGATAAGCCCTGCCCTTGGGGGATGGTGAATGATGCAGAGAACCCTGACGGCTCGGCTAAGACTGATGCCCAGAAGAAGGAGATTGAGCAACGCTGGAAGGTGAAGCTCAAGCAGGCGGCCGCAACTGCCAAGCGGCAGGGCAAGCTGCCAGCAGGGATGCAGCGACTGATTGACGAGCTGATGGAGCCCAAGCTTGATTGGAGAACTATCCTTTCCCGCTGGGCTGGCGAGCTGTCACGGTGTGACTACTCCTTCCGGTTTCCCAACCAGCGCTATGCACAAGGCGGCTTCATGCTGCCATCGCTACGCAAGGAGACCATCGGCAAGGTTGTGTTCGGAATGGACACGTCTGGCTCGATGGGCGGAGACCAGTTGAGAGAGATCATTAGCGAAGTATATGGCGCTATGCAGGAGTACGAGAAGGACGGGGTATCCCCTGAGTTGACCGTGCTTTGGTGTGACACTGAAGTGCATGAGCAGCAGGTGTCCGACCCCAGTGAGTTCAATCCAGTTGGAGGCGGAGGGACGCTGTTCAAGCCGGTGTTCGACCACATAGCCGATCATGTTGATAACCCACGGGCAGTGGTGTACTTGACTGATGGGTACTGCGACGACTTCGACTACACCCCCTCCTGCCCAGTGCTATGGGGTCTTACTGAGCGCAACGACACCTTCAATCCACCCTTCGGGGAGGTAATGGTGATCAATCAATGACCCCATTGTTCGACAGCGGCCGGCCGCCAAGTTCTGACGAGGTGGCTGATATGTATATGCAGATCTCCAGAGAGCTTAACACCCTGCGAGCAGCGCAAATGGTGGCCAGCATGAAGTCTGGAGACAGGAAGGCAGTGGCTACATCTATCGGCATACTGATGATGATAGCAAAGCTTGGCCCTGAAATGGAGAGGGCCATAGATAGAGAAGAGGAGGAACAGAAAAAGTTAATTAGAAACTGACATGAGTAACGAAGAGATCACAAAAGGAAAGGTCTTAGCCGCACTGGAGGGCAGGCCTAAGGAGCTGATTAAAGCGATAGATGAGTTAAGGAAGATAACCCCAACCGCTGCCGTAGTGGAGTGGAGCATCGTGTTTGATAACGACGAAGGTGTCATGCGTGAAGTAGACGTTTATGATAAGGACGGCAATATATGCAAGGATGAGTGGCATTGGACTCAACTAGAAAACATTCTTTACGAATTATCCGAGGCGTTTGGTGACCCGTACGGAATGTTTAAGCTCGACTTGGCTAACTGCGTTGCCGCCCAGGTTGGCGAGGCTTGGGTAACAGAGCCGGAATACGGGGAGCACCCGTGGCTGAGAGAAAATTACAACACCCTCGGAGACACTCCGTGGTTCCTGGAGGATGAATAGGAATGGCGCACCCATACCACCACTCAGTTAGCTCTGCCCGTAAGTGGGGCGGAGAGCCTGATGATTACATCAGCATTCACCAATGGTTTGACGAGAGCAAGCGGTCAATAGCCGACGCCCGACACCGTGCCTTAAGGCACCATGCTGAGGGCATATTCGCTTGCGAGGAAAAGTTCGGCACCACAATCACCAACAGCAGCGGCACGACTGTGCCGGTGCGGCTCATCGGAGAGCAGCACGTCAGGGAAGATCTTGGAGGAATCCCATCCATGGCTGATTGGTTTAAAAATATAAAGATAGAGAAGTGGATGGCCGCCAAGGCAGAGAAGCTAAGCAGGACGCTGGGCGCTCCTGCCGTAGGCCAACTCAAATTCAATCACGCACGGGAAGAGTTAACCGTGAACGGAAAGGAGTAACACCATGCCAGTAGGAACCAATACTGAGGTTGCCATGGCCTTCGCAAGCGGTAGTGAGAGAGAGTGGCGCTCGGCTGGGAACAGAATGTTCACAGGCGGAGATCGCCTTTATTCCTACGGGACTCATTTCACTATAGCCAAGCGAGAGAGGCTGGCACCGGACAAGTACGTGTATCTGGTCGCTGAGAAAGGGCCGTCCATATCAACAAACGGACACATAGGCCTAGCAAAAAGTGCGCTCAACGCATGGATTTCCTCGCTCTCAGCCCAACGCAGCCAGCTCAGGCGCTTGATAGCCACCGATAAGATGCCAGCGCCTCGTGTAGCCGTTGCCCCAGACCCTGATTGCGTGAAGTCCTCGGTAAAGAAACTCATTCTTAGGTGGGACAAGCTGGTGGATAAAGCCTTAAGGGCAAGGGCCTGCTTCGGTTGGAGGGTGAGAGAGATGGAGCACACAGCTGTAAAGCTGGCAACTATTGAGGCGTTGTTTCGCCTAAGGCGCACCCATCTCAGCGACAGGATTCCAGACAAGCTTACTGCGCGCGGTGTGCAGTATGGCTTAACTGAACAAATGGATAAGCCTTATCCACAACACGAATGGACGAACTTAATAAGGAGGTTGCATGAACTCAGAGACACGAGAAAAGTTAAAAAAGAAGCATAGCCTGAGGATCAACTCGCTGGAAGGCTTTGGCAGCAGCATAGCAAGCGGCAGGGCGGGCAACCTGTCGGTCGGCATTCACTTCAACGGTAAGAAGTTTATAGAACCCCTTTCCAATCTGGAGCTAGGCGTATTGTTCTGCTCGAAATTTTCACATAATTTCTCAGACAATGCCCCAATAAAAAAGCATTACAGGATTGTATGGAACACTGACGCCCAAACCGAAATGACAGATACCATGAGGCTTGGCACTGGCTCAGGCTGGTATGGCAACTGCGAGCATTATGACGACCTGTGTACCTCGACAAGGGAGGTTCTAGAAGAAGCCATTGATGATGACGAGGCAGTAGAACGCGTTGATGAGGTCCAACTTAATGAAGAAAATTATAAGTCGGTACTCGCCGGCGCGCTCAATGCGGGTGGCCAAGATCGCCTGAAAACGGTTGCTGAGTGCGTTGAAAAGTCCAAAAAGGCTATTAAGTACTGCTGCAGTGAGCTTTCCGAAGCAACGTACGAACTGGAGTGCCTGGCAAAGTGGTCTGGGTTTATCGGGTGCAGCTACCCACAGCTCAAGCTTCACCCGAAGTTCATTGCAAAGGTTATGTCCCGCATCCTGTCACCAAAGGATCACGAGGAGGGTGACGCTGGGTATTATGGAGAGCGGGCCAGAGAGGTTCTCAGGATGTGCAGTGTTCTGTCCGACCCTGATGCCGTGAATGAAAGGCGGGAGGTGATTATTTGAGGAACCGCTATGGCAAACGAAAGAGGATTCATAAGAAAGCTAAAGCTGCTGTGGGAACTGTTTTGGCGGACAAACATATTCTAAACCAAGTGTACTCATCGTGGGACATCCACGGCGGTGCGCTGCCAATCGAAAAAGAGAGCAATGCTGATAAGAAAGAAGCAAGTTAGAGAGTTCCTGCTGCAGATCTCGAAAGAGAAGAGAGGCGGCAAGTTCACAAGAGTGTCTGATGAGGTGTACGACCACGCTGAACACATACTCAGAACTGGATTGATAAAATTCGTACACTCACACCCCAGCGTAGGGAAAACGCTTAAGTCTGATTAAGCGCAACCCATTAATAATGAGCACAGCAAACACAACCAAACAGGACGCCGTGATTGGACACTCAGTAGTGGACATACGGCGCATGACTGAAGCCGAGCTAAGTATGGAGGGATGGGATGCGTCCCCTTTCGACATACCAACATGCTTGGTGTTTGACAACGGGACAAAGCTATACGCATCGAGAGATGCGGAAGGCAATGGCCCAGGAGTTCTATTCGGAACAGAGCAGAGAGGCAGGACGTTCCTGCTAATGGAGCATACAGAAGTAAATGAAACTTAGATCAATGATGAACCCGTCAGTTGACAGCAGCCGGCCCGAATCGAACGGGCAGCGCACTGTCAGTGAGACAACCGTGAGGCCCAAGGAGGCGGCACGTAGACTATACGGCATGGTGAACAAGGAGAAGCGCCCCAACGGGGAGCTTGTGTTCCCAAGCGAACTACATCTCCAGCAAAACCTGACCAAGGCTTTCCGCAACGGTCACATTGCTGGCAACCGAACAAGCCCGAGAGCTTTTTGGTTAAACCTTAACGACGCGCTTGAGTACGTTAACCGGTACATAAGCGCAGCCAAGGAGAACAACCGCGTTTACATGCGGCCAACTCGTCACACCTCAAGGGAGTGCAACGTGCTCTCGCCTGCGGAGCCTGACACAAGTGTGAGTAACACCACTGGCAGCACGTATGTGCTGGCAATGGGCAGCAAGATCGAGGCTCTGGAGGAGTTCCAAACGGACGCGCAAGCAGCACTTGCAGCGCTCCACCAACTCGGCGCAGGACTGTACCGAGTTGACTCCAAGAACGGAACCTGGGCAGAGGTTAAGTAATGTCTGCCAGCCGCGCGGAGCGGGTCTTAACAGGCCCGCTCCGCCTTGAAGATCTCTCGCCTGAAGTAAGGAGAGAGGTGCTTGATAACCACCGGGAAATCAACATCAATGACCAAGAAGGATTGTGGCACAGCCAAACCGACAAGTACCGCGAAGAGCTTGAGGGCGTTGGCCTGCACTCCGCATTATTCGACTTAGACTGGGAGCCGTGGGACAGCAAGTTTTCAGTGAGAGTGAAGTCGGTGCTTCCCGCGCTAAGCAGGTTTACCGTACCTGAATCAGTGCTGGCAGCGCAAACGCAGTGGGTAATCGAGACGGGCCTACCCCTTCCAAGAAAGAGAACACACACCTTCCACGCAGCCCGATGGGCTAGGCGGCCGAACATCGCAGCCACAGGCTGGCTCGACTTTGAGTACGGCTGGTATGACGTGAAAGAATGGGCCGTCAAGGAGCTGCTCCTTGAAGCCTACTATGACTGGAGGTCCGACATAACGAGCCAGATGGTTGATGAGATCACGGAGATGGAGTCCTCGTTTTCTGAAAGGGCTAACAAGCTTTATCAAGGGCTAACCTCAGACGAGGCCGTGGCAGATACACTAACATGGGGCTACCGCTTCGACGAATGGGGCGGCAGCTTAAAATTGGAGGATTAAATGGAAGTAATTCTATGGAACGGAAGATGGAGTGGTATTTGGGTTGTTAAAGAGAACGGCGAGTACCACGCTTGTAGGGATAAGTGTAATGGCGCAGGGCATCATATTGATTATTTGTTTCATTCTGATTCCCTTGAAGAAGTAATTGCTTACGGAGAGCGAGAGGAGGCGAGAGCATAATGCTAGTATTAAGTAGCGAGGCAGATTCCGAACTAAAAGAAGGTTCGCACTGGATGACGGTTGGAAACATTAGCGTTTACATCAGGAAAGAAGATGAAGGCGTTGCAGTTGATTTATACCCAAGAGGTGATGAGGCGAGAGACGCCCTGGCCGGAACTTGGCTCACTTTTGCGGAAGCCAAAGAAGAATTGGAGGACTAAATGAAATACAAAATTGGAGACGAAGTATATTGGAATGACCCCGACGAGGGAAAATGCTCAACCTTTGGGCGCGTAACAAGCATCCCTTTCTGGAGCTATAAAACAATGACAAGAAAAGGTACGGGGGACGATATTTATATCATTCAAACCGAGAGAAAAGGCGAAGTAGAAGTATTTGAACACGAATTGAGTTAAAATTGGAGGACTAAATGAAAACATACGAAGTAGAATTCAAATCAACAACCTATCGCCACTACATTGTGGAGGCTCCGAGCAAAAAGTTTGCAGAAGAGGCAGCGATAGAAGAATTACAAATGGATACCGAAGTTAGTAACGCTTGGGTTGAGAACGCAGAAGTTTCCGCTATCACCGCAGATGTGGATGTGTTTGGTAACAAATTGGAGGATTAACAAGATGAACGACTACGAAAAATTGGAACACATTCATTGCACAATTCAAGAGGCGATGAATGGCAACTATGACCATAAAGAGCATTGCAATATGCTAGGTGAATCCTTGAAGTTTGTTGAAGAAATTAGAGAGAAACATCCACAAGCACCTTGGAATATGGAGGACTAAATATGAGTGGGGGGAGATTCATGCAAACTCTGTGCCCTTTGATACATACGAAGTAGAGGAGGGCTGAATGAAGAAGTTAACTAAGCAGATAGTTTGCGAGGACTGCGGGTGCAAGGAGACAGTTAAGTTTTGGAACCACAGATCGACCCGATGCAAAAAGTGCCAGAGTAAAATTGATAGGGAGCGGAGCCGATTAAGCTCCCAACGGTTCCACGATAAAAAAAGAAAAGAAGCACTTAAGGATCACCAATTAGTAAACGGAAATGTACCGATCACTCACAAGCTAATGATCTGTAAGATGTGTGGAGAGGGGTTTGCGGGCAGGAAAAACATGCAGGTCTTTTGTGCTCCCTGTGGCAAGGTGAACCGCGAAGAATACCTTTCTAAATACAGCAAGTCGAAATGGAAAGAGGTTCTGGCAGACCCAGTGCTGCACGCAAAGCACAAATCAGCTGCCAATAAATACAGAGATAAAAACAAGGATGCAATCAACAAGAGAAAGAGGGAGGAAAACTCAACCCCGGAAGGCAAGGCCAAGCAAAAAGTAAGAAGCGATAGGTGGAACCAAAACAATCCTGGGGCTGCTGCCAAAAGAATGACTGAATGGATTAAGAATAACAGGGAGAGGCACAATAAGGCTGCAAGGGAGAGAGGCAAAAGGCAAGGCTACCCCCATCAACGGAAGCATCAAGTAAGAAAGCGTGAAGCCTTGATAAGGACTTCATGTGATAAATCAATTAAAGCAATCTACAAAAAGTGCAGAGCCATCACTGAGGAAACAGGCATTGACCACCATGTTGACCATATTATTCCACTAGCTATCGGGGGCGCACACCATCAAGACAATTTAAGGATCATCACTGCTAAGGAAAACTTGAGAAAACACTCGAATTATGACCCCGCCCTCGGGGGCGTATGGGCTGACAATGAGTTGGCAAAAACAAACCAGAAGGAATGGAGGGTTAAATGAATACACATACACTACAAAAAGCATACGAAAGACTTCACAGCATGACGCTGCAAGACTATCAAAGACTTGATAAAATGCAGAGCGATCTCGATGAAGTGGTTCGCTTTATAGAAGAGGCGGGGTTAGTGCAAACACTCGGCCCTCACGTTAACGGAGTTAAAGTTTATTATGGAAATATAATGAATTATGAGGACATGGGTTACGGAGATATAATAGAAATGGCCGAGGCCGCAGGGTTTGATGAGCGGGCAGCCGAAGCCAGGGGCTTGGATAACCTGAGGGACATTTACGACAACCCCTCACTAGCCTACGACGACCTGGAGGAGCATGATAAGTGCGACATTGCAGACGGACTTGAGAGTGCCGCCATCGAGCACATAGATTCATGCGTTAAATACCTTAGTCAATCCCCGTAAAAGCGGAAAGGGGTTGACAGTCTATACATTTATTGTAGGTTATCGGGCACGTCGTTCGTTCGATGAGCTGAATAGATATGTTTTGGACCCGTCTTAACCGCTATCCACCCGTCCTCTGTAGGCTTCTCGCAAGGGAAAAACGAGGACGCCCCCTGACAACGGTGGAGATTGCCGAACGCAGCGGCCTACCCCCGGCCAAAGTCGAGGCAATCTCCGCCAGCGTCAGCTGGGAGGGCGTTGAAGCCTTGGAGATGATGAGGTTCATACAGGCCTGTGGCTGTGATTTTGACGCACAGAAGGACATGCGCCGAGTCGAGGACTACCTAAGGAAACGCCCCAAATTTACGTACTTAAGGCGGTCTCCTCAGTGGAAGAACTACTACTACCCATTGGTGGTTAAATGGATGGAGACCCGTGAAGTTTGACGAAGTGCCAGAGCAAGACCTGCAATCGGCGTACGCCAATGACAGGCCACTGCAGCGACTAGCCGAGCAGCGCCTTGAGGTGCTGGCCAGGTTTGAGAAGGAGGAGGAAGTGAGGCGCGAAAAAGCAGCCAAGCTGAGAGAGGAGGCCAACGAGATCAAGAAGGATTGGACTGAGCTGGGGAGGCAGATCAAGGCGCTCAGGGCTAGGGCGAATAGGCTGGCGAAGAAGCGTCAGCCACCAAGGATGACCGAGATAAACCGAAGGGTCAGGAGAAGGCAGGGAATCGTCAGGGAACAGGCCTTAATGAAGTACCTAAGGAGCCAGAAGAACGTGTTCCTTAAGCACTGGAACAAGAAGCAGAAGGATAACAGTCATGAAGATAGTGAAGAAGCCTAACGGGTATTACTACGCTCGTTTCAAGGGCGGAGACGGCCGCCAGAAAGAGGTGTCAACGAGAGTTAAAAACAAAGCGCGAGCAGAGGCAGTGGTGAGGGAGTCAAACCTTGAATCCCTTGAGCTGGCCGCCCAAGCGCAGGTGCTTACGGCTGACGCAATCACCAGAATCGTCGCAGGAAAGAAGGTCACTCTCTCAGAGGCCCTTGAGAAGTGGGGCGACAGGCTCCGCGACCAAGGCAGGTCAGACAAGACGATACATAATAAGATTCAGTGTGTTACTGGGTGGGTGAATGCGAAGGGGCTCGGATCGCGCCCCCCTGCATTTGTTAACATGAGGCACGTTTCCAGCTATGTGAACGACCCATCAAAGGGAACTAAGGCTTCCTCACGAAAGACTGTTTTGTCGTCAATCTCCACGTTTCTAGAGTTTTGTTGCTCTGAGGGGTGGGCGGTGGGCAACCCAGCCAAAGGGATTGAGGTGTCTTTAGACAGCCTCAGCCACAAGCAAAAGGAACCGAGGAAGGTTAATTTATTTCTGGAAAGCGAGGTGGAGCTGATTGAGTTAAACTCAGGCAAGCCCTTCTGGGCTTTCGCCGCTAGGCTTAGCTACGAAACCGGCCTCAGGCTGGGTGATATATGCCAGCTTGAGTGGGACAGTGTTGGCGAAGAGGGCATTGTCGTCTGGACGGACAAGCGCAACAAGAGGGTAGGCCCATTCCCAATGTCTGAAAAACTGGCATCACTGCTTGCCAAGGTTCCAGCTAAATCAAAAAGGTACATATTCCCCGAGCAGAGGAACATATACATATCTACCACTAGGAGAGCCCTTCTCTCTGTGCAGTTTAAGAACCTGTGCGCCCAGCTTGGCATTGAGGGTAAGACATTTCATAGCTTGCGCCACACCTATGCCTCACGTACTTATAAGGAGGAGAAGGAGAGCTTAATAGCCCGACTTCAGAAGGAACTGGCAGAGCTTTCCGTTGCGGAAAACCTTGGCCATTCAGGCACAAAGACCACAAAGGGGTACATCCATTAGCCCAGAGCTTAAATCTAAGATTGATTCAGCAATCCGCGAGACCGGCAGTATGCGCCGCGCAGCGGAGCTGCTTGGGCTTACGTACGGAGGCCTGAGGGGAATGGTACACAAAGATCCAGAGCTCAGGGCAAGGTACACCAAGCCCAATAAGGGCAAGAAAGGTGCCGCTAAGGAGGCAGCCAGGCTGGACGAGCCTGTCTCTGCTGACCTTGTTGAGTTGGGTAGAGAGCAGGATATTAAACCCGTGGAGGGCGAGGTTCTTATCACTGACAAGCGTGTGTCTGAGGCGCTGGCCAGAGAGGATGCCAACCTGAGCGAGGGCCTTGAGGCCATCGGACTGTCGCCCTCTGCTGTTAAGTCCGCGCAGGCACTGCAGGAGTTTCATGGCACCCACTTCACCAAGGCAATAGAGATCATTGGGGGCGGCATGACTAAGACATTTGTCGAGATCATGGCAGAGGTGAACCACCTTAATGCTCGGCTAGAGGAGGGAGGGCTGACGCTTGAAGAGGAGCAGATGCTGCGTCAAGACCGCTCCAGGCTGCTGGAAATACAGGGGCGTACGTACGACCGAGCCCAGAAAGCAGCCATGACACAGGCAGTAATCAAGCACAAGCTGTCCGAAACGTCCGAGGGCGGGGCGAAGCGAGGCAAGCCTGGGTTCAGCCCCATAGTGAACGCCATCAAGATCGAGGCGGAAAACGTAAAGGTAACACCTGATGAGGGCTGAGACTGAGATTGATGCAATGGTGGCAGCACTGGATGTGCATGAGCCGCCAGCCAAGAAGCCAGCCAAAGTGGATGGCGAATGGTACCCCGATCTAAACGAGACTCAGGATAAGATTTTCAGGGACGACTCCAAGTTCATACTCGCATATGGCGAGAAGGGCTCAGGCAAAACCCTTGGCCTATTGTTTAAGCTGGTGCGACATTGTTATGAGAACCAAAACGCACTGGCGCTGATTGTATCCCCCTCAATCCGAACCGGTAAGGAGGGCGTGTTACATGACTTGGAAACACTTGTATTGCCGAAATGGGGCGACGGCATGGGGCTCGAATACACCCAGGCTAAGCTTGACCCCAACACCAAAGATCGGCATTTGTGGATTGGTAACAGGTTTAATGGCTGGTCCAAAGTGCTGCTCGTATCCATCCCCTATGCCGAGGCGGTCGAGCCCCGCATCAAGGGCATGTCCCCATCCTTCATCTACGTCGACGAGCTTACTAACTGTAACGGACGGGAGTACTTCATGTATCCCGCCGCGCAGCTAAACCGGCGGGCCAACATCATTGGGCCGCAGCAATACACTGCGTCATGCAACCCAGAAGGGCCATCCAATTGGGTGTACAGGGTGTTCTTTGAGGACGTACTGGATGAGGATACGGGCGAGGCTGATGAAGATTTCTCTGTCTATCATGTGCCTATAAGTGAGAACACCCACCGACTTCCGCCCACCTACATAGAATCCCTTAAGCAGATTCTGAAGAATGACCCTGTTGAGCAGAGGCGCTTACTGCTGGGGGAATGGATCGACAGGCCGTCAGGCGAGGCATTGTTTAAGGAGTACTTCACTAAGGAGGTGCATGTGCGGGGCGATGCCTTAAGTGGTAAGGGGCTAATCCCCATCAAAGAGCACCCTATCATTGTCGGCTACGACTTGGGCCAGGTCTACTCAAGCGTCACATTCATGCAGTGCCTACCCCTGGAGAAGGGCACAACGTGGACGGTTATTGATGAGGTGGACTACCTCGGAGAAAAGATTTTGTATAAAAACCTCGTAAGGGAAATATGTAAGAGAATGGATTACTGGTCTAGGCGAGCGGACCACGACTTCAAATACCACCATATATCAGACAGCTCGGCTATTAACCAATGGCATCCAGGCGGCGAAGGTAGCTACGATGCCTGGGATGTAGAGAGGTACTCAGAGGGGCGCATCAAGCTCGTCGGCTGCCCTAAGGGGCCCGGCTCTGTCGAGGCTCGCGTTCGACTCCTCTCCAACAAGTTGTTCCAAGAAGAGTTCTACGTTTCCGATACCTGTCGGAATGCGGTTGAGATGTTGCTGCAGCTTAGCGGAGACAGGAACAACCCATCGAAACCCAAGAGATCACGGTACATCCACAAGTTTGATAGCGTGACCTACCCGATGTTCCGCATGGAACTCTCAGGCAGAAATTACTTGCCCGTTAGGGAGATTCGTCCAAACTTGATAAAGTGTGGCGTTGGTTAAGCCTATACTTTAAAATTAAATTATCATGACTCAGAACGACAAACTCATATTGGACATCTCAGATGACACCGAGATGAAGGACTACCTTGGCACCAAAGGGGCCGGTGACGAGTGCAACTTCACCCTGACAGTAAGCCTGGACGAGCAGACAGATGATCAGGCCGTGTTCAGTGTGCGTAAAATAACAGTTAACTCCTACCGAGAAGCGCCGGCCAGTGAGGAGGGAGCTGAGGGGCCCAAGGGAGGCGAGGGGGCAATGCCGGTCATGATGATCATGGCCAAGGCCAAGCCCAAGGGAGATGCCAAGTCATACTAAAACAGCACTGCACCGTCTGGAAACGGGCGGCTCAATATCACTGAAGCGATACTATGATCGACATGGAATACCAGGTGACTGGGATAGCGGAAGGGTTCTCCGTCTGTGCAAGCTGATGAAGCTGTCCGACTACGAATTAGCCACCATGTTCTGCATAGAATACAACTACATGAAACGCTGGATGAGGGCGGACAAGTTCCCTCCTTATGTGGCTCTTCACTTTGCACTCCTGGAAAACTGGGTCGCCCAGCAGCGCATTGGAAACCAGGACCCTGTCATTGAGTTCCCATGATTGATTACGAAATCCTAAAGGAAGCCGGCACAACCAACGAGCGCCTGCGCCAAGTCCTCACCAACAAAGAGCCAGAGTCCAAGGACGGCAAGATCCGCCAAAAGATCGAAGACCTTGTGGGCTCTCGGATTTCCGAGCACGTCACCTACTCGCTGCGTAACCACCACCTATATAGTGCTGTGGACTTGGCCTGGGACTCGTCACCCATCAACAAGACCACGCTCCCCCTTGTGATGTACGCCCAGAAGCGCATCGACGCCAAGGCCTGCATCAGGGAGCTTGAGAAAACTAGCTCCACCTCCGGATCTTCTATTGGCAAGTACCTCAAGCGCGATGAGTCGGGCAAGGTGACTGACATCGACCTGCCCAAGTTCTTTGAGGTGAACGTCAACCTGGTGCGCTCCTTTGTGACCCGCCGTCTGGCTGCTCAGGTCAACAAGTACAATAACCTTTACCCATTCTTTAAATACGAATCACGCACCACTGGCCAGATAGGAAAACTCAGGGCCGACGCCCTGTCTCAGCGCATGGACATCATGGCTGACCAGTATGACTACCGGCACTTCCAGACCCAAGCGATCCGCGACATGTTCCTGTACGGGCACTCAGTCGCCTTCCCGCGAGCCTCGTGGGAGAGAGAAGTGCAGTGGACCAAGGACCCCGTGGCGCAAGAGTTCAAGGTGGACGGAAAGTTTCCTGGCAAAATCCCCAAGACGGCCCAAATCACCAAGGAAGGGGTGGGGTGGGTTCTGCCTCACCCGTCCAGAGTGTTCTGGGACAATAGCTCCCCGCTGGCCAGCCTGAACACTGACACCGGCTGCAACTACTGCGGCTTTTGGGATGTCGTCCGGTACTCTGACATCGCCAGCAACTCGGCCTACTTTAACAGGGATACCATCGGGTTTAGCCAAGCATCCGACTCGCTATACAGCACCTTCTCTGACTACTTTAATCAGCACTACTCAAAGATCACACCGGCCTCGGCCGTGGCTGACCCCTCTGCATTTAATGACCGAGCCAATCAGATTGGCCGCTACTCAGGGCAGATGGGCGAGGCTTCGGTCATGGTCGGGGAATACTTCTGGAAGATCGTCCCATCGGAGTGGGGGATAGGCGACTACCCGCATCCGGTTTGGGTACACCTTAAGGTGGCTGGAGACAGTACGGTTATCTTTGCTGAGATCATGCCTTCCTCGCCTGCTGCTGTGTTCTCCTTCAACGAGAACGACTCGCGGCTACTTAACCTGTCAGTAGCACACGAGCTGATGCCTTACCAGGACCAGCTCACCAACCTAACGTCCCAGCTTCTTGAAACAGCCAAGGCCGACCTCTTTAGCGTGGCTATTTTAAACTCGGACATATTCCCAGACACCGACGAAGGGAGAGAGGTCCTCGAAGACTTCCGGAAAACGATGTCTGGGAAGAATTTCTATGCCACTACCAACGTACTGGAAGCATCCTTCCAGAAACTGCGTGACCTTGGCATTGACCCGAGAGCGGACAACGTATTCAAGGTTGTGCGCTCGACGCCCAACACCCAACTGACTGCGATCTTCCAGTCCATGGCCAACCTTCTGGCGATGGCAGAAAGATTGATGGCGCTTTCGCCGCAAGAGCAAGGCCAGCCAGCGCCACGGGAAACGTCAGCCACAGAGGTCACCATCATTAATAACACAACTGAGTCGGTGTACAGCTACATTTCGGAGGCCATTGATGAGGCTCGCGCTGCCATGAAGCGTATGTGCTACGAGTCAATGGTGTCCTTGGGCTCAACAAAAGTCTACCTGCCGGTGGTCAACCGTTACACTAATGATGTAATCCAACGCGCTGGCTTTGAGTACGTGCCGGACGAGGACGAGGCCATGAACTCTGTTGGCACTCGGCGCACCATTGTCGGCACCACATCCAACCTTGTTCACGACTATGTATTCACTAGCCGTGACGGCTCTGAGCGCTCCCTCAACACCATGAGCGCCCAGAACCTTATACAGTTGTTCCAAATCATCACCCAGTCGCAAGTACTGCTACCAAGCATACCGAAGGAGAAGCTGTTCGAGATCGTGAACGAAATCTTTAGGCTGCTTGGGGCCACTGACCTCAGGCTTCAGGCCCCGCCAGGAGAGGAGGGCGAGTCGGTGATGCCTGGCATGGATCAGGAGATGCAGGCCGCCTTCCAGCAGCTTGCCGCCGCCGTGCAGCAGAACTCAAGTGACATACAATCTATCGTCGGGGCCGTCTCCCAGAACCAGCCCGGCGCACCTCAACCCCAAGAACCCGTACAACAACTATGAGCGAAGAAGCCACCCCCACAGCTGAGCCGCAAGCAGAAGCGCAACCCCAAGAGCAAGTCCAAGTAACTGAACCAATCAGCCCGATGGCGGCCCGAGTCAGAGAGGCTCAGCCACCCCCTGATGCGCCGGCCAGCGAGGAGGAGGACACCGGCCTGAAGGACATGATGGTCAAGCGCCTCTACGACGATATTGGTCTCATTCTCGACGAGGAGGAGCAGTCGGACAAGCCCGTGCCCGAGGAGGAGGTGGCTAAAAAGGTCGAGCAAGAGTCGGCTGCTGAGCCAGAAGCTAAAGCTGAGCCGTCCACTGAGCCCGAACCGGAGCCAGAGACTAGGCCGAGGACTGTCGTGCAGGACAGAGATGAGTTTGCTAAGGACTTTGTTGATTCCCTGCGTGAGGTCGTCCGCACTGAGGTGCGTCAACCCACCACGCAACAGCCAGAGCCAGTGGTACAACCAGAGCCTGAGATTGTTGATGACACTGAGGGCTTAATGGATGAGCAGAAGTTTGAGCTTGAGCTTATGGAGGCCGCTGAAAAGGCAATGCCGGACAAGTACAAGGGGTACAGGAGCCGGTCCCTTAAGTTCTACAAGGACATGGAGGCCTGGGTAGATGAGCAGGCCTCAAGAGACCCAGACTTCGGGCCGGAGAACAATCAGAGAGAGATCTCAGAATACGTGGCAAAGAATAAGCCCGTGATTGACAAGATTGACGAGCGCCGTATTGAGCGCGGCCTCATCCGTGACCAGGCATTGCGCGAGTTCGAGGAGAAATCCTCCGAGAAATTCAGGGCGCTTGAGCAGAAGACGCGCTCCATCGAGGAGCGGCCCCGCATCCAGAGGGAAGTTGAGGAGTTTCGGGGCGCGTCTCTAGAGGGGGACATTGAGGCCCTAAAGCTCATCTCGGAAGGCAAGCCCGAGCAGGCGTCTGAGAAGTACCCAATGGAATCATCTGTTGCTAGGCAGGTGTCGGACCACGCGTCCCAGATCTACCAAGACTTCCTTGAGTACAACCGTGGGCTCTCCTCCTTCCATGAAAAGAAGGAGTCCATGGACTTCCTAGACAAGTTCCTTGAGGACCAAGGGAAGTTCTTTCACCAGAATGGAGGGGAATCTAGGAACCGAGAGGGAAGGCAGTTCCTCCCTGTGGCGGACTACAATCTTGAGGTGTCAAGGGACGCCAGCGCTTCCTCAAGGTACTGGACATTTGATGCTGCGGATGTGCGAGAATTACTTGCCGCAAGCGCTCGCTCGCAAATAAAACAGCAAATTTCCGACATGGAAAAACAGATCGCACAGTACGGTTACACCAGAAGTGCGCCTCAATCCGAGCCTCAGCGGAAAGAAGAGGCCCAGCCGACCGCTGTTAATCCACCAATAGCAGCCACCACCCCTTCGCCGGGCCCCGCAAGCAGCTCTGAAATACAGGACCCATCTCACCCAGGGCTCAATGTAATTGACGCGCTTGGCCTTGGTGGAGAAATCCCACGAGTTGTGGAATAAAGAAAACCGACACATATCTAGGCCTGAATACAGGTAATTCGTGGATGATATTGCGTAGCAGGGTATATCTTGAAGTGTTATGTCAACAACGTTTCCTACAAATAACTGCGACCCACGGCTGATAGTCGTGGACGACTCGACCGGTTGCACGCTCACGCGTGCCAACATTCGGGCGTTCACTCGCCAGGACTTTGAGGATCAGGCTTTCAAGGAAGTGGGCATGGATCGAATCATTGCTCAGACCAAGGAAGCCCGCCTCGCTGGCGTAAAGGAACGCACTCTCACAGACCTATTGTTATCTCGCCATGTGGCTCTTAAGGAGTCCAGTGCTGGTGGCAATCAGTCCGTCATCGCGCCTTACACATTGGTGCCTCGTCGGAATGTCGTAAATGCTTCGTACTTTTTGATCGAGGCTGGCGCGGCTAACTCCAACGCTGGCTCAGGCTCGAATCATGCAGGCCTGTTTGACATCACTGTCAATACTGGCGTTTCCCAGTTCAAGAGCAGCCTGAAGTCTCTTGAGAATTACTTCCTGCCAGGAATGTATATTCTCGTGGAGAACCTAGACGGCAGCAGCAACGCGCAAACCGCTCAGTTCGAGATTGTGTCAGCCGCTAACGCTAACGCAGGCGGCGTTGAAAAGGCCACGATCACTGTGCAGCCAAACATTACTACGGCTGCGTTTGCGGCCCTCACCTCAGGACAGCAAGCTGCCTACCAGCCTGCCAGTGGAACGGTGACCCTGCTTGCTAACAGCGTGAGTGACTACGAGTCCTGGTGCCACCAGGGCCCGGCGGTCAACGACCTCACCTTGCTTGAGTACTGGCAGCAAACCACGCGCTGGACCCATCAATACAACGATGAGTACCTGAAGGCGTTAGGTGCGCCGCTCACAAGCAACTTCTTCAAGAAGTTCCGCCAACTGCCGCTCGCCCAACAGCGCAAGCAGCAGGAGCAGATGATGGAGAAGGCCTTCTACAACACCGTGTTCTACGGGCAGGAGATCAACGAGAAGCAGACCGTTGAGCTGCACACCTCGCTCCCGCAAGTAATGGACCCGGCAAACACCAGCTGCCCGCTGGAGTTCAAGGCTAACACCTTGGGCATCCGCACTCAGCTGGCCCGTTGCGGCAAGGTCTCTGATAAGCAAAACCAAGCACTTAGCTTGGATTCGATCTTCGAGTCCTGCTACCTGCTCAAACGCTACCGCGAAACCACCAGTGGTTCCATCGAGGTAATCGACGCCATGACCGACCGCTTCACGGCGGCCAAGGTGCGCGACCTGATGATGAAGTACTACAACACCAAGTACAGCTCGTCCTCGACGCTGTTCTACCAGCCTGGTCAAAAGATCACGCACAATGGTGTGACAGTGCTGGAGTACAACGTGTACGACCTGCCGGACCAAGGAGTTCAGCTGGCCGTGTTCACGGACCCGTACTTCGACGACCGCATTGGTGCCTTCGACACCGCCAACAAGAGCCGCAGTCGCGCGTTCTGGATGGTGGACTGGAGCGACATCGCAATCAACGTGCTTCGCACCAACAGTGCCAAGCGCCAAACCAACACGGCCGATAACCTGTACAACTGCGTTATCACGCCGAATGTTACCCACTACCAGCTCAACTCGAAGACTTTCGAGGTGCGCGTTGGCGATACCAACCGCCACGCCATCCTTGAGAACTTCAGTGATGCCTGCCCGACCGTGACTGCAACTAACTGCACCGTTACGACGAGCTAACATCCTAGGGGGTGGAGACACAATGGCGGAGGGGGCTTAGCCCTCTCCGCCTTAACCTTAAATAGATACTGAAATGGCGAAGAAATATTACACCACCGCAAACTGCAACCGCCTGATCGAGGTGGACGGAGAGCCAATCCCTTTTGAGCCATACATCATGCTGGCAGGGGTCTGGTACGGCCTGTATGAGACCGAGGACAAGAAGGAGCAGGAATCCCTAGGAAAACAGGGCAACATACACGAGATCTCCAAGGAGGAGTACGAGGAGGAGCTCAAAAAAAAAGCGAATCTCTCCACCGAGTTCAATCCCTTACAAATACATTCGTCAGCCAAGGCCAACCAGGCGGGACCAACATTGGTGGAGGATGTGGGAGCTGTGCAAAGCGTGCTGCAGCAGCAGTCTAAAGAGGCTGAAAAAGCTGCTGAGGCTGAGAAAATGAGCCTAGATGCAGCCCTGCAGGTAGGGCCTACAGACAAGGCCACTAAAACTAAAGGCGGCAGACGCAAGAAATAGCTTGCCGCCATCTCGATAAAGCCTAAATTTAAGGTATATGACGTGGGCGGAATTTAAAACCGCTGTCCGGGTGTACCTGACCGTGGACGGCAATCGAATTAACATTCAGGATTACATCGACCGTGCAATTCTCGCAACGGTCATCGACATTCAGTCATTCGTGCCTCATTACCGAGTGCATTCTTCAACCACCTACAGCCGCAATGGCACTATTCGTGACTCCGAGCCCTTGGCTGATGACCAAAAGGCATCAGTCGGGGCCTTGGAGGGCGATGTGCGGATTACGGACGCTTATTTTGTAGATGGAACAGAGGACTACGACTGGCAGGATGATATATCGGAGTCGGCTGACTCAAACTGCGAGTGTTACAGGGCCCCGCTAACCACATGGCCGTGGGCCAACAGGCACGACCTCCTGTGCGGCATGGCTACGGACAACCACGCCATGTCCATACACCCTAACGGGATCAACTTCATCGTGTTCCCCCAGGTGACATCCACGGATAAGGTGGAGATATTCTACCAGTCAATTAAGCGGGCATTCACCGACGCAGATGTTATTCCGTTCGGTGATGAGGAGGTGGTTCAGGCGGTCGCTGAGGGAGTGAAGGCTCGCCTCGCTCGTGAGATTGACCGCGACCTTGCGATGCACAAGAGCTACTTCCTTGACTACCAGAAGCTCCGGCAACGCATCTACCTGGACACACGTGACCGCAAGAGAATCCTGTGGAGCACGCCTTCACCAATGTCGGACGCCGCATCAAGGCAGTCTACCCCGGCCTGCGACACGACAAGCACGTCCTCCACTACCACTTTAACCAACAACTGCTGACACCATGAGCATAATTGTTTCCAATGATAAGTCTAACGGCGACCCAAATGTGCCAAACGCTACTGAGACCCCCAAGTGGAAGTCGTACATGTGGCGCAGAAACACCACCGGCTCTGACGTAAACCTCTACCTCTGGGACGACACTGCAACGTCAGACGCCACTTACCTTAAGTGGAAGAAGATCGGCAACTTCATGCAGTTTGACCAGCTTGGAGACTATGCCAACGACACTGCCGCTGCTGCGGGAGGGGTTATGGTGGGGGCTATGTATCACACCGGCGGAACGCTTAAGATCCGGCAATCCTAATGTCCGCATTCGTTGTCAGCAATGACAGGAGCGACGGCACCCCCAACGTGCCTGACGCAAATGCTAATGGCAAATGGAGGACCAAGCTTTGGCGCAGGAACAGAGAGGCGGGGCATGGCACCGGAACATCCATCTACGTCTGGGATGATGCACTATCCACCTCCGACCCCACCCTCCTGAAGTGGAGGCCTGTCGGGACCTTCATTGGTGAATCAACCTTATCTTCCCTGCAATCGGGCTCTACTAGACTGAGCATCACCCCCTCGGGAGGGAATGTTTATTTTGATGTCGTTGAGTCGAACCTGGTTCTAGGGAACATATCCGGAAACTTGCCAGGTTCGAAGCTCCCCTCGAACGTGGCCCTCACTGACGCCGCCAACACCTTCACCCTCCACACCCAGTTTCCCTCAGGCCTCACCGGCACCCTCACCGGCAATGCCGACACCGCCACCACTTGGGCCGCCTCTCGCACCGTCACCCTCACTGGGGACGCCACTGGCAGTGCTTCAGGGCTAGATGGTTCGGCAGACCTGACAATTAACACAACAGTTACCCACCAGGCCGTTGGCTCCGCATCCCCGTACTGGAACGCTAGTCACTTCATGTCACGAGTGCTGACGAATGATGTTCCTACTGACGGGCAGGCTTACGTTTACGAGGCTAGTACAGGGAAGTGGAAACCAGGGTTCCCGGTCGTCTCCCTGACCGGGAGAACCACCGACGAGCTGATCGAAGGCTCAACCAACCTTTACTACACAGATGCCCGGTTCGACACCCGGCTGGGGACAAAGGATACAGACGACCTGTCAGAGGGCGCGACTAACCTATATTTCACAGACTCAAGGGCCAGGTCTTCGCTCACCTCAAGCAGCAACACCAACGGCACAGTCCTACAGTCGTATGATAACTCGAACGGCACCTTTGCCACGGTAGACCTAGACAACAGATACCTACAGTCGTTCACTGAGACGGACCCAACCGTTCCTT
>VTLG01006173.1_pt1 | contig 20980 bp, 32 predicted proteins | sample 4694571 | NCBI WGS metagenome assembly VTLG01 (sample SAMN12604809, study PRJNA352737) | marine metagenome | biome: ENVO:00000447; feature: ENVO:00000209|ENVO:00000569|ENVO:01000036; material: ENVO:00002151; isolation source: viral sequences binned using virsorter ... | reverse complement strand
TGTGATATGATTAATTTGTTAATTTTTTTCATATCAAAAAAGTCCTTACTCCTAACTGTAAGGCAATTTAAGTTCTCCCCATGTAAAAGTGGGGAGTTTTTTTAGGAGATTCAATGAGCAGTATCTCACATTTAAAATCACCATTTTTTGCCGACAATATTAAGTGCGACAAATCTAAGAATCCAGAATACGGCATTGTACCTTTAGAGATGGAAGCTGGTATGTCTGATCTAGTTTTAGCAGAAGCTAATAAATATGGGCAAGAAGTTGAAGCTAATACATCTTTGCCTTCTGACTTTCGTAAAGTTCAAGCATGGCGACTTGACCAAAAAAATTCTGCAACTGCTGACATTATCAATAATTGTGCTTTAGAATTAAACCAAGTATACAATTATAATTTAAGTGGCATACAAGATATTCAGTATTTAGAATATCATGCAGAAGATCAAGGCAAATACGATTGGCATATAGACGCCAGTTCTGGAATTGCAAGTATGCGTAAAATATCTATTTCTTGGGTATTGAACGCTGGATTCAAGGGTGGCGATCTGACTTTCTTTAGTGATGGTGGTGAGATTGTTACTTACAATTCTACGCCTAACAAATTAGTTTCTTTTACCAGTTTTTTAAATCACAGAATAACTCCAATGGAAAAAGGCATACGCAAAGTTTTAGTATGTTGGCTTTGGGGAGACGCATGGAGATAATATGACCACAATAAACGACCAAGTAATATACGATAAATGTAAAGCAAGAATTCAAGCAGAAGTTCAAGCCACGTTAAAAATTATTAATGAAACAATGAATGAAGCAGAGCCAGATATTCAAAAGCTATCTAATCATTTTATTACATTAAGCACCTTAAATCAGTCTATTGCCTTGCTGAATACGATAAAACCCACAGAAGAAAAAAAATAATTTTAAAATAATTTCTAAGTTATTGATTTAATTAATGATATAAAGTTGACTTATAATCTAATTATAGTATAATTATTTTATAGGTTAGTAATAACTTATAAAAACTTAAATTAACTAGGAGCAAGAAAATGATTAATAAACAAAATTACAAAGTTTGGGATAAAAAATCTACAAAAGTAATTCTAGGCTTAATGGATAGCATTTTAGGTGGCTATCAAAACAGAGCTAGTTTTTATGATTATCCAGAATGGATTGGAACTGATATGGAAAAATTTGCAAGGCTTGAGTTAAAAAATGAGCAAGATGAATATGAGTGGTGTTTACTTTGGCTTTCATTTTATAAAGATACCTTTAAATTGTATACAAAATTCAACATAACCCACTCAATATTTAAAAGATATGGTGTCAATATACAAGACCTTAAAATAGAAATCTCAGATTACAAAAGACAAATTAAAAAACTTAAATTACAAAATTAACTTTAACAGGGAGCAGAAATGCTCCCATTTACTAGGAGATACAATGAGCAAAACAATAACTAAAAAAGAAAAATTTAAAAAGTATGCAAATTTAAGATTGGATAATATCAAGGTTGCATTTGATAGATTAAGTACAATAACAAATAAAGATAGCTATGATTATTCAGATGTTGATATAACTAAGATATGCAATTATCTTGATGTAATGGTAGAAGATTGCAAAACTAAATTAAAGCAAAATAAAAAACAAGATTATTTTAAATAAATGAATGAATTTATACTCTTAGCCTTTATAATTTTATTTGTTATAATGGCAATTAAGTCCTAGTAGGAGAAAGCTCAAGGATTGGGCTTTTTTCTCTACTGTTCCACGTGAAACATTTAAACGATTAAGGTTATCCAGATAATAGATATTACAGAACACTTAATAACAAACCACATACCGTCTGGAACACTAAGTGAAATATCTTCAATGACATCTTTTATTTTATCGTAACCATGCTTTAGTTTATCTAGCATTATTTTTTCCCCTTCATAAATTTAGAGATTCCACCAACCCCTTTTAATCCTAGTCCAGCACATACAGTTATATAAATCAAATTAATGTACCAGTCTGGAAGTGTGCCTAAGATATCAAAACCTAATCTGACATATGGCTGAATACTTGGAAAGAAAATTAATATGCAAGGTGATAATACAACGATTGTAATAAATTCGTCTTTCCAACTACCAGATAAAGATTCCACAGCCTTGTTCTCCCATTGAGCATTGAGCTTATCTGCTTCTATCTTGCCTTCTGCTACAGCTTTAGCAACAGTAGTCTTGGCTTCTATCTCGGCTTTTTTTAATCCAGCTTTGGCTTGTGATTCTTGAGATTTGTTTTCAAAGTAACCACCAACTGCTTTTGTTAAGCCACTTACAATTAATCCCATCATATGCCATCTCCATATTTAAACAATCCAGCTATAACTGTTAAGGAACTGCCAATCCATATTAATGCTTTGACTGCACCCTTACCCATATTGACTGTTGCCTTGAGATCAGATACTTCTTTTTTTATTGATATCATTTCTTTAGAATTGTTCTCAACATTTTTAGATACAAAATCTAACTTCTGTTCTAACCTTAACAAACATTCTTTCTCTGCTTCTGTCATATTAATTCCCTAATGATAATGGATTTGCGTTCATTGATTCTGTTACCGTCTTAAATGACTTATCTACATGCTCAACAATTTTATCTATATCTGCGTCTATCTTATCGATAGATGTTTTATTGTTAGTTGCATTTATTTCTACAGCAGTAATTCTTTCAACTATTGCTGAATTATCCGAACTTGGAATACTTGCAACACTATCTTCTAAACTGCTCAATCGTGATGACAGGTCTGCTATTAGCCACACTCCACTCCCCATTGGAGTTCCCAGCCCAACTAAAAAAATCAGAATTAGCTTTGGAGTAATCTTGATTGTTGAATCCGTCTTGTCCGTCATAAAACTCTATCTCCGTTGTCGTTAAATCTAATGTATCTGTTATTTTAACCTCAAAATATTCTTTATTAAATGACACTACCGTTAATAAATCAAGTTTTTGTACCACAATATCTGACTTAATTTTTGGGGTTACGGTAGTAACAGAAGTTTTTTTATCGCTGGATTTGGGCGAATCAGAGCCTTGTTTTTTTTCAGATTTGCTTGATTTTGCTGTGTTAACAACCTTTTCTTCATTTGCACTTGGCTCTTCTTTTATTTCTCCTTCAGCAGATTCTTCTTTTTCATCAGATTCTTTTTCCTCATTTTCAGCTAATTCTTCTCTTTCTTCTGGCTCTTTTTCTTCTGTGGAGCTATTGTCTGATAACTCGCTTTCCTCATTCTTTCCATCAGCTTCCTCATTCTGAGCTGTTGTTTCTTCTTTTTGTTCATTTTGATTCTCCTTCAAATCTTCTTCCATTTTTACTTCTTCTAATTCTGCTGGAAGTTCTTCAATGCTTTCAGGTAATTCCTCTAAAACTTCAGGAATTTCGTCTCTAATTTCTTGTAATGTTTCAGGCTCATTTTGTATTTCATTCACAGATTCAATTTGAATATCATTTATTTCTGGCATATTACTAGCTATTTCTAAATCAGGCATTTCGATTACAGGCATATCCGTTAAATCTGGCATTTCAATTTCAGGCATATCCACATCTGGCATATTATTATCTACAGAAACATCTGCTCCAATATCAACGGTTGTTGGCATTTCATTATTAATACCAACTTCGGAAAGTTCCATATTCATTTGCTCTGTTCTGATATCGGAAATTATAGATATTTGTGGCGACAGATTTGCGATCTGCACATCTTCTGGTGGACTTATATCAATTATACCACTAGATAATGTATTAACGATAGATGTTGCGTCTAATGAGCCAATTTGCACCACTTCAACAATGACTGGTTCAGGAATAATTGGTTCTATAGCAACAATTTCTACAGGAACAGGCTCTATTGCTACTGGTTCAACTGCGACAGGCTCGATAATTACAGGATTTATTACAATATCATCAACAATAGGGCTAATAATAACTTCAGGAGCTATTATAGGGCTTATTTCGACTACTTCTTGCTGTTGAGCTATGATGACCTCTGATAATGTCAAACTAAGGCTTAAATTGTCTATAATTGTGCCAAATTGACCTGTTTTATTCCCTGTATCTGCACCAGCATAATTTATCGTCAAAGATGTGTTTGCGGTTTCAAATGTATTGATTACATCAACAGAATAATTGTTAGTAATTACGCCATCATTGTAATCAGATGTTAGATTATGTGTTAAGACCTCGCTGTTTGTACCATCAGTCAAAGTCATAGTTATATTTACTGGATCAAGATTATTTGCTGTGCCTGTTTCGTTACACCAGCTATTGCCTTCATTATTGCAACCAATCGATATTAAACTTCCTGATATTGATGATACTTCTTTATTTTCTTCAGCAACACTATCTAAAACTATAGATTGAGTTATAGAGCCACCATCACTTCCACTAAATCTGACTGATTTATTCAAATCTCCATAATTATTGCCGTCATAATCAACATTACCATCTAATTCCCAGCCTTCGGTCTGGTTATCAAACGAGCCATTATTTAGGATATTTGTGGTTTCCGTTGCTCTGACCTTTTGCGTTGCTATAATTACTAACATTATAATCGCTACCCAAATAATCAGGATATCTAATAATTTGACCATAATTGTTTATGTACCCCATTAATTTATAGTGTTTTATGGCTTCAGAGCCAATCAATGCTTTCTTACCGTTCCAGATACTGCAAGGCGTTCCACTATGAAGCATAGCAGACCAGACGGCTTTGCTACCAGCACACAATACAGATATTGACGCAACTTTTAATCCAGCTTTTGCTAGTGAGTTTGACAAAGCTCGTCTTTCACAATTCCAATCCGTAAAAGTTGTTCCTGTAGATATACCAACGACTGATGTTTGAACTGCTCCTACGACTGGAAACGAACAGATCATTTGACTATAAGATTGCACTCCAGCAGATATCGCACTTGGTACTGGTTGATTTTTATAATTAACGGTACTGTCTGCTCCATATGAATCCATTGCTGACCATATTAAAACAACCATCATGATAAATAAAAATATTATAAAACCTCTTCGCATGAGAAAGATACTCCATATAAACTAATGTGATTCGCACTCCAAGTTAGCTCATTGTTGGTCATTCTCATTACACATTTAGGACTGGCATAAGTAACTGTTGCATTGTTAGCTAATGCAGAAGATAGAGATGGCTCTATAGTTAGTGTAGCATTTCCACTTCCATCACTTGCCACATCAGCAATAATCATATGCAGTTTACTGGTTGCTCCAGAATTAAACTGTACATAATCGCCTTTCTTAAATAATTGTGATTCGGAAGTGTCAGCCCCATCAATGGTAATGTCATATGCACCTACAGCAAAGTCAGCACTTACAGCCACAGTATTTGATATTGTTCCTTGTACAGCACTTGCGTCTGGATCACCCATCAAGAATGTTCCAAATTGACCGTTTAATTGCATGAAAAAAGCTAACCATTCGTTCGCTTGTGTTCTGTTCATGGGTGGCAAAGTAACGGTGCTATACCATTTTGAGCCTGTAAATTTATGCACTTGCGTTGAATAAGTAAACGGACTTTGTGATTGTGCAACGGCTCTAGCAATACCCCATTCACTTCTTACAAAGTTTGGAGATGTAGGCATTGTTAATGGATAAGTAGGCTCTGCCATTTAACCACCAAAGTCCTTTGCAAATCTTCCACCACGTAATCTTGCGTCTTGAACTGCTGATACGGTTGATTGTTGTATGGCTGGAAGTAAGTTCATGACTTCTGCTCTTACGGTTTGACTTACACCTGTAGCAAAGTTTAAGTTTTGCTCTATGGTAATACCACCACCCATTTGATTATTTGGCACTATTGTTCCAGCAGATTTAGGTACAAACATTTCTGCTCCTCGTTCACCTACCATATATGGCATATTTGGATTTACATTTCCACCCATAGCCCTTGCACCATACACCATAGAGCCAGAAGGCTCTCCAGCAAAAGTTTGTTTTCCACCACTAAATAAACTAAAGATATTAAATCCAGAGCCTGTTATAGCACCTCTGATTTTTTCTAATAATGGCTCAATAACAGTTAACTGCACTATTAAAGAAATAACTTGTGCCACTACACTTTGAAAAATATCCAGCATAGATTGTCTGAATGATTCTCCACTTGCTACAGCTTTTCCAAAAGTATCAGATATTGATTTTCCAGCATTTTCAAAAATACCAACTAAATTATCTAAATTCTCATTGTCTAACTCAAACATTTCTTTTCTTAATTGTGCTTGTTTTTTTATTTCTTCTTCAAATTCTTTAGAAACACTAACTGCTTCTGGTTTAAATTTTCTATTCTGTTCTTCTTTGATTTGGTCTAATACCTTTTTCTTCTCTTTGTGAAAGTTTTTTTGAGCTTGTATAGCTCTTTTGTTTTCTTCATTTTGTTTTTTGATTGATTCTGTTAATTCATCATTAACACCAATATAATTTCTTACTTCTTTTATAAGTTGCGAAATAGCTAAACCACCTAAAGCAACTCCACTTATAATCATAAATAAAGGATTTGTTGCCATTACTGCTGTTAATGTTCCTATACTTGCTGTTAATCTTGCCAACATATTTAAAGTGGCAACTCCAGCTAACGCTATAAAAAAGTTTTTAATTCCTTCAATATTATCTACAAGGAATCTTGTAAATTTTGCTAATGATTCTCCTATAGTTCTTCCAATCTCTTTTATTTTTTCTTGGTTTGCGTCTAAAAAAACATTTAAGTCGCCAAATTGCAATTTTAATTCATCAAAAAAAGATTCACTTACTGCAATCTGAAATTGCATAAATTTATCTTTAATCATTGAAACAGTACCAGTTAAAGTGTTAGCAAGTTCATCTGTAACATCTCCAAACGTGCCACCTTTACCAAACACTCTTTCAAATGCTTCTCTTGTTTCTTCTGCTGATACAGTTGCTCCAGCAGAGAATCCAAGTAAATCTCTAACTCCTCTTTCCCTAAAAACATCTGCACTTGCTATACCACCAGAAAAAGACCTTTGTATTTGTTCAGCAGTTTGTTGAAAATCAAGACCTGTTACAGAAGCTACATTACCTGTAATTTGTAAAACTTTTGCTAATTCATCTGCGTCATCTGCGACAACAGCTAAGTTTCCAGAAGCCTGTTGTATTTCGCCAAGTGTGAATGGTACTTTTCCAGCAAATTCAAGCATTTTCTCAAATGCTCTTTCGCCTTCTTCTGCTGTGCCAAAGAGTGCTTTTAATCGAATCTGTAAATTTTCAATTTGGATTCCTGTATCGATAACGCCTTTTACAAATATAGCTCCAAATGCTACACCTAAAACTGCACCAACTTTTGTTGCTGTTGCAGTTACTCTGGCAAGACTATTAGAAAGATTTTTAAGACCACCACTCATTCTTTTAGATGAGTTACTAACTACTTTATTGGCTTGAGCCATATCTCGCTTTAGACCTTTAAGATCTGCTTCAATCTTGACTACCAGTTTATCTAGTTCAGTTGCCATTAGTTATCTGGGTACAGCTCCATTAGTTCGTTTAACTCATCTTTGTCCATTGGTTTATCTTTGTTGCCACCATTGAACTCGCTAAAACCTTTTATTGCTAGAGTTATCTCGGTAATGCTCATATCCCAAAATACTGCTGGATTTATCCCTATCATGCCTACACATACCTCAAGCCATCTTTGGTATGGTAGTTTAGCTTCTTCGTCTATTCCTCTACTGGACTTTTTTTTTCGTCATCAGTATCGTCATCAACATTCAATGCTAAAGTTACCAACTCTCCAGCCATCTTAATTGCTTCTAGCAATCCAATTTCTGCAATCAAACCTTTAACTTCTTTGTCTTGAAGGTTATTACCACCAGACCTCAATGCCAAAGTTATAACAGAAATTATTTCAGTCATAGTAATATCAGCTTGTGCTAATTTATTACCTAACTTCAAAATACTACAATTCAATGCTTGTTCTATCCTGATAATCGTATCAAGGCTCATTCTTGCCTTGTACTCTTGATCATTAAAGTGTAGTAGCTTTTCCGCCTTTAGACGATTTATGCTCATTGTTTTTCTCCGTATTAGTTAATATTACAATAACTTCATCTCTATCTCCAAGATTCTTGGCATAACTGATTGTGTAAGATTTCTTGTCAATTTTGATAATATCTGTATCTTTGAAACCCTTGTAATAAGGTATTTCTATTTCAACATTGTTTTCTCCAATGTTTACTTGTGCGTCTACTTTCTTAGAGCCAACTTCTATTGCTTTCAATTCCCACATTATGGTCTCCCAATATCTATTGCTTGTATGGTAAGTGTGCCACTAGCTGAAGTTCTGATTGCACTTATAAAATATCCATTTGGAATGGCGACAAAAGTTTCTTCACCAATACCTATGTGCATGTCATTAGCTGTTGACGCTGTTCCTGAAGCTGGGTTTATACTTATATGACAAGCTGTAGTAGGGCATAACCTTACCACTCCACTTGGAATTGTTAAAGCACCTGTGGTTGCTGAACTGTCTGTATAAGCCAATGCAGTATTGTTAATCACTTGATAAATCATAATTTACCCCCTAATTAAACTGTTGCAAATGTAATCGCACCAGCACTTTCAAATGACATTGAGTAAGTTACTTCGCCATTATAACTACCAGCATATTCAATAGTTGTTACTTGAAATGCACCTGTAAATGTTCCAAAGTCTGGTACAAGTAATTGAAAGTTGCTAAAAGTTGAAGCTGAAAAAGCTGTTCTACAACTTGCTTCACTAGCAGAATCTGTAAATACTCCAGAGCCACTTATACTAAAACTTTGAATTCCAGCATCAGCTAATAATGTTCTAACTTTTGATGAATCTTTATTTGTTACATCAATTGTTTCTGCGTTCATTGAGATAGAAGTATCTCTTAGACCAGCAACCGTTGTGAATGCTTCTGGGCTACCAGCATTTCCTATCTTGACAAGTAACGCACTACCTTTTTGAACTGCCATAATATATCTCCATTAAAATTAACTATCATACACAATCACCGATAATGTTAGCACCCCATGTCTAGTAATTCCATCATTTTCTGTTAACGTGATTGTGTTCCTTACTTGACTAACTACCATGTCTGCACCTGATACTGAATAACTTGTATCATGTAACAACTCATAAATTCTTTCCATAGCGTCAGATATTTCTTTTTTACCTCGATATTGCGACCAAACATCTATGTCAACAGAGTATTCATTTCCATCTAAATTTTTAGTTCCTCTATTGGCAACATTAATATTTCCAATAATGACATATGGATAAGCTGTATCTTGTGGCACATTGTCAAAAATTTTGTTATCACCAACAATACCATCTAGCGTACTATCACCATTTAAAGTGGAATATAGTATTGTTTGTAAATCAAAAGAATGAAAGCTCATGTTATTTTTACCTTATTAATTTTAATATCTTTAGCCATTCTATTGGCATATTGCTTGGTGTTTTTAAATGCGTCTGATTCTTTACCCATAAAAGGTCTTTGTAATCCACCTCTAGCAAAACTTTGTTCTAATATATTTGCATAACTAACTCTGGTTTGAACTGATGAAAAATGTCTTGCTTTCGTTGCTGGTTCTATAAAGAAACTATTAACCAATCTTCCTGTGTCGATTGCTGGTGGATTGTCTTTAGTAGAAGCAGTATGAACTTTGCCACCACGTTGATAGGTTTTGCCATCTCTTGGTGTGCTTTGCATACCTCTTAAGATTTGATTTTTAAAGTGGTTAGCAACTCTGTTTAAATGTCTTTGAGTATTTTCCTCATACATATCTACAGCTTTGTCTACCTTCTGCTTCATTTTAGATTCTATTTTAACTTTAACGGTCATACTGTATATTTTCCTAGCTCAATTAATTTTTCTCTGTTAAATAAATGCTCTGCTTCTATATCATTTTTTGATTGACCAAAATAAGCAACTGCTAAATAATTCTTAACCATAGCTTCATTTATATTTTCCCCATCAACAATAACGCTACCCAAAACTCTTCCAAACTTACCTTTTGAATCTTTTAATTTAGTTTGAATAACTACATTAGTACCATTATCAATCGCACTTTGCAAAAATGATCCAGCTAATTTACCTCGTACCTTTTCATCTGGATCTCTTGTTCTGCTTTCTGGCGTGTCAATGCCATACAGTCTTATTCTTGCTCGGTATAAAATATCAAAGCCTAAATCTAAAACAGCGTCAATCGTATCACCATCAACCACTCTTTCTACTTTGCAACTATACTCATACATGGTTTAGACCTGTTATTTTATATTTACGTAGCAACACCTTCTTCTGCTTGAATGACTTGGAATCTTTCTTTGCCTTCTACAATTGAAGCAATGTGTTGGATATTAAATGTTTTGGAATTGTAGCTGATACGGTGTTTAGGTGTTATGGCTGTCAAATATCTTATGGTAAAACGATAATTGGCTCTGGCTTCTTCTTGATCGCCAAAAGAATTTTTAGTACCTGATAAGTTTTCTACTTTAGCCCAAACAGAAACATTACTACCATAACTTGTGGCTTGACCACCACCAGAATCTGTTGCACCACTTAACGTCTGCACAACTATCTTATTTCGCATTTCTCCAATCATTAACCAAACATTCCTCCATACTGTATTTGCCCTTTGTAAGGTTGTGTTGAAAATGCCTTAATTCGATATGGGTGCAGTAATTGGGTTGCACTTGTTGGAGCTAATACTCGTTTGCCATCTAGCAAATCACCTCTATGTTCAAACAAATATGCTGAATAAGCCAAACATGCTGACTTTATGTCATACGGAATGGCTGTGGTTGCTCCATATCCAGCCACATATTTTATTTCGATACCATTGGCTACCCTTAAAGATGAAGGATAACTTGCTCCTTTTCTTAGCACTATTTTTGCTGGAACACTTGCATTATCTAAATAATAATTGGTGGTGGCAAAAGTCGTAGCATTATCGGAATCATCATAATATTTAATATGCGTTACACTTGCGACAGGGCTTTTTGGTAAAATAATACTTCTTTTATTAAGTTGACCATCATAACCTGTGTAAAAACCTTCGTAGATTGGGATATCGTAATCATAGACAGAATCAATAAATAAATTATAAGTAACAGTAGTTAAAGTTCTGTTGGTGTATTCTTTCGCCCAATTATGAACTGCTCTTTCGATCAATGCGACAACTGTATCATCATCAGATGAATCTATTTTATTCCATGCTTTGATTTCAGCTTGAGTAACTGCGTATGCTGTTTCTGCTGTGTGTACTTGTAATCCAGCCATTTAGTTTCTCCTAACAAGCCATTACTACGCAAGGTACTACAAAACTATCATCAGCATAAGTGTTAATGACTGTTGTTGATGTTACCTTTGCGATTGTTTTACTTCTTACTATATCATCACCCTGTGGTTTTGCTGTGCCATCACCTGCTGACATTAATAAGTCTCCTCTTTGTACTGTTGTGCCTTTTGCAATTCTAATGACCATATCACCTGTCATTGCTAAATCTATATCATTAAATCCATCTATTTCGTCGTCCCATTTAACAAATAATCCAGCAACATTAATATCGCCTTCAGCATCACTTATTTTAATTTGGTTTCTTTGTTCATTGTTCGCTGTATAAGCAGGTTTCTTAACATCACCTATAGATTTACCTTCAGGTATTTGGTCTTCTGTTTTGTCTTCTTCTGTATACAATTCATCAGGATAATCCCACACAATCATTGCATCTAAGTTTGACATGACTGTGCCTTTTAATATAGTTGGTTTAGAGTCATCAGGCAATCTACCCCAACGAGATAAATGTCCACCGTTATACGATACTGTTGAGCCTGATACTGATATACTTCCTTCTTGACCACCTGCTGAAGTAAATAACACGATTGCACCATCATTAGTTCTGCCAAATACAGCCGATTGAGTAGCATTTCCGTTGCAAATTATTATTCCAGCATCACGAATAGCAGTACCAACTACATTACTATTAGTAGGATTAGTATTTGTAGTACCAATCATCATGTTACCAGAAGTATCTATTCTTACTTTTTCTGAAGCATTTACTTGCATTACTACAGGGTGATTTGACCTGTTACCTATAAATCCTACTCCACCTGTTGGATTCAATTCTGTGGTAGTTGTTCCATCTGATACAGCCAATTTTCCTGCAGGACTAGCAGTACCAATCCCTACATTTCCTGTTGAATCAATACACAATCTTTCAGCATTTGCTCCATCTACATATGTTTCAATGTGAAATCTGCCATTCTCTGTTCCGTCTGTTACATCACCACTACGCCCTAATAAAGTTACATATGCTACAGTTTCTCCTGCATCATTATCACCAATATTTCTCAATACCATAAGGTTGTCATTATCTGCTGGTGAAGCACTATCTTTGATAAAATCTAAGAAAGAACTGCCTGTGTCTGCATTAGTATTTTTTAAAATCATTCTAGGTTGTGATGAATCTGAATCTGTTACTGTTATTCCATTAGCGTCAAACTGAATGTGGTCTGACCCAGCAATTTTAAAATGAATTGTATCATCTGTATCTGCTGTAATAGAAGTATCTGCGTCTGCGTCTAGGAATAATTCTGTGCCATTCATATCTAATGAGGTTGATACTGTTACAGCACCACCATCTGCAATAGATAGTGCGTCATCTCCATCTTCAAACTCAACCCTTGCCAATCTTATTGCTGTAGATTTAAAATATTCTACGTTGTCAGAAGTTTGGTCTAATTCTGCAATCGTAATAAATGCGTCATTATCTTCATTTCTTATTTGTAATAAATTGCTGGTGGTATTGTAAAAAAATTGATTAGCAAACGTAGTTGATGGAGCTGAACTACCAGAACTGGTACTTGCTAAAGCCTGTAAAGCTGAATTGATATCAGCCCTTGTATTTGGAAACGTCTGGTTTGCTATGGTAAAATCATTCTGGCTCATTCTTAATACTCCTAAATAATGTTAACGATACTCTAATTACTAACTAGATTCAAGGAATCCAAATCCTTTGGCAACAAAATCAAATGTTCTGTCTACAACAGAGCCACTACTATTTTTAAATTTAATGGTAAATCCTGTCGCTGACTTACTGCTTAATTCATAAAAATCTCCTGTTTCTAAATTACTTGCACTTATACCAAGACCTTGCAATTCTTTAAATGCTGGTGAGAATGTTATTGCTTTACCACCACTTGCAGTCGTACTTGCTGTGTTGGCAACTGCTACTGTTCTATCTGGCATATCAATAGTTGCAGATAAAGCAGATATGGCTGGTGTTGAATCAGCATTGGTGGTGGTCATTTTAACTCTTAATTTTATGTATCTGGCTTTATAATCGCCTAAAATATAATCTGCAAAATCAGAATAAGTAGTATTATCGTTAGACGTTGAAATTTGGATTTTAGCGTCAACATCATCTTGCTCGGTATAGTTACCATCAAAATCACCTTCTTGGTCGTCAAATAGCCCTTCAAAGCTGTCAAACAAGCTGTTTGGATTAAATCTAGTGCTGGTCATTGATGTGGTTACTTGTGCATTATAGATAGCACCTAAATCTATTGGATTGGTACTAAATTCATAAAACCCATCTAAATTATTTGCTACTTCTCCACCATCATCAAAATTACCAACAGCACTATCAAAGTTGCCAGTATGATCATCAAACAACTCGCCTAGAACTATTTGTAAAAAATTAACGCCATCTCTGGTTACTACTTCAGTATCTGTTTTTGTTCCAGCAAATCCTGTTGACTGTGTTGTGGAAGATACCACATTAAAATTATCAGCAATCTGGTTTCTTATAACAACTTTTTTAGTTGAGGTTTCAGATGTAAGTCCTAACACATCAACAGCTTTTATCATGTATGTTCCTGTTTGAGCTGGTAATGATATTTGATTGGTTGCCATGCTAATATAATTTGCCACAATAGTTGCACCATGATAAACAGGACTAGATGTAACTGGGGTATGCCTTATAATATAATGCGACAAATCTAATTCTTCGTTAGCAGTCCAAGAACAAACTGCTAAATTATTCACAATGTTTACAGAGAAGTCTGCGACATTAGCTGGTGGCTCTGTTTTACCAACTACTTCATGAATTGCGCTTGCAAAAGAAGAATAAACATTAAAAGCATTGACTGCTCTTGCTCTTACTTCATATGTCATTCCATCTTCAGCGTCAACTAATTCAAACTTTGCTGAACCACCGACTGTCTTTGCTTTACCTAAAGTAGTGTATTCCGTGTCAGTAGATGTATTTCTATATTCAACTTCAATCTCATTGGTAGTTCCTTGCCCTGATGTTGCTTTTACTAATAAAAAAGTTGATACAATTCCAGAGTATGCCCTCATAATATCGCTTACTTCTAATGATGGTGCTGATACTGTTTCTGCTGATGGTAAGGTGGTATTATCAGAAATAAATTCTGATTCTTCTGCGTTCCAGTCAAACACACTTGATGATATCTCTTGTAGCGTTACATTTATTCCTGTTTCACTTGCATTTGAAAAAAAAGACCAATCTGCTACTTGAAAAATCTTAGAACTAAAACCCAATCTAGTGTTATTTATGGTAACAGTATCACCTACTTGTAATTTAAAAGCAGACAATTTCATTTTAGCAACTAACACCATTTGCTGTCTGTTTTTAAATAATACAACTTTAGCAATTCTTTGAGCCATTGTTGACGATATAGTAAATGGCAAATCAATATTGCCAAATATAGTTACATCATTATCTTCACTAACAAAAGTGCTTGATGTTACCATTGGATAATCAGAAGGTTGCCAATCTGATTCTGGGCTAGTAAAAACACCTTTTACAGTATTAAATAAATCTCGTCTTGATTGTTTTGTTTGCACCGACATACCACTTGCAAAATCATCTTCATCAAGGGTAATAGATGGAGATACAAATTTTCCACCAGCTAAATGAAATTTTCCGTTTGAGTAACTTAATACACCTAGCATAGAGCCAACCAGTTCATTAATAGCTTTCATTGGGGAAACATTACTATAAACGATACCATGAGCTTCGTATCTATTCTCTGTTCCACCACCAGCTAGAGTAATATCTTCATCACATATATTTGCAACTGTCGTAAAAGAAGTTGTGTCGATTTGATCAGTTGGTACAGCTAAACCAAATCTTGTATCTGATAAATAATCATAAAGACACAACGCTGGATTTGAAGAAAAGGCAGTAGAGCCATCTCTGAAATCTAATATTTTTTTACCTTTTATTTCAGCCGATATATTTGGGATTCCAGAAGGAAAGGCGTCAGCGTCATATTTTAATCGCACATATAAATAAGCTATGCCTTGCAATCTATGTGCTGTAGTCCAATTAGATACTTCGGAAACAAGGTCTGCGTCTGCCACTTGGGTATCACTTCCTAAATGTTGTTTTATTCTCACCGTTAAATTTTCACTTACAGCAGAAGTAAATTGGTGTGTAGCTGGGATTGCAAAATTAACTGTGTTTGTTGTTCCAGCCAAAAATGGCAACGGAGTGTTTGGCTTATCTCGGTACACAGCAATTCTTTCTCTATTACCAAATGGTCCAGAAAAATTTATTGCAGTTGCTTGTATATCTGTTCTTAAACCTTCCGAAATGGTAACGGTCAATGTATGTCTTGTTCCAGACGCAGAAGAACTACCACCAGAAGATATGCCATAATTTACCCCACCAATGTTTAATGTGTCGCTTGTGGTTATAGTAAATGCCACATCAGACACTAAGACGATCGATGTTGTGCCTTTAACAATTCCTTTACGATTAGAAATTCTAGAGCCACCAAACGGCAAATTTTCTGCAACTTTAATATCAACATAATCAGAAACAACTAAGGCATTTGATTTTAATGTGAACCTAGATTCAGTTGCATATTTATCTGGAGCAGTAACAATTTGTCTAGTAATTCCATTGGCGTCATTACCGCCACTTGTTAACGTCAGTTCTTCATCATTAAAATAAATTTTATCAATAGACTGTATTTCATGAGAAGCAAGTTGAACTATCATGTGTAGGTCTTGATTATTGTTAGTGGCTTCCATAAATAAGATACCACCAGATTTTTTTGTTTCTCCATAAACAGTATCTCTTGTGATAAGGGGTTGTTTAACCATTGTGCTTCTATCAGCAAGTTGTGCTTGGTAAGAATCAACTTTGCCAGCTCCCAAGGCTTTCGATAATACGGCTGTGGTTGCTACCGTTACTGCTGTTGATACGAAAGTAGCAGTTGTTCCAGTTCCGAATAATGCACCAGCTTTCCCCCCAGTATAGATAGCGACTGCTGTTACTGCTATTGCTTTAACTGTATCACTCATTTTAAATAATGCCTTTTGGTTTTAAACTGTTTGTATAGTATTTCACTTTTATAACCTCTTTTCCACTTTACTGTTTTACCTACACCCACTAGATTTGTAATATGTTTTCTTGTTTGTAAGGCTATATCTCTAGCATTTTTTTTAGCAACAATATCCATTTGCCATATTATATTACCACTATTCCATTTTCCAGCTCGTATATGACTGGTTTTCAACAGATGTTCTTCTTCTTTTTTATTAAGAAAAGCCCAGCTACAAAAACCAATGACTTCATTATTTTTTTTAAAAACTTTGTATTGCTCTACATTGACTGATTGCAAAATATGGTGGAATATTTCCAGATTGGTATTTTTTTCATATACATCAAAATGCTTATAAAGCTCGATTATAGGTGTAACATCTAGCATACATTACCCACCACCCCAAGCTATAACTTTGTCTTGTATGTCATTCACAAACTCCAATCCTTTATCGTTTGGAAAAAAATGTTTTTGGTCTTGGTCTGTGTACCTTAAATCAATAGGTGTTTCTAGTGAGATTAATTTGTTTTCAATATTAAATGATATTGCTGACGTTTCGCCTTGCTCATTTATAGTTACTGTATCAACAAAACCAGAGAATATTTCATACGGTGTATCGACAATCGCTTGAGCATTACTTGAAGTTGTTAACACGCCAAAATAAACATTAACAACTACCCCTTGCTGGGTTTGATTAAGAGCAGTTGATAAAATATCTGTATTTAGCCCACTAGCAGAGATTTGCATACCATTTGCTTTTGTATCAGCAGATTCTTGCACTTGACTAATAGAAACTAAATTGCCTAGCCCTAAATAAGTTTGACTTAAAATAGTGAAATCACCATAACCAGTCCAGATTCTTAATGGAGTAGTATATAAAAATTCAACTGCATAAAATGGTCTAGTTTGAGTACTAGATAATTGTGTAGAAAATGAGCTACCAATCGTTCTAGCCATGATCTTTAACCTTTAGACTTTGTGGCTTTTTTCTTAGTAGTTTTTTTCTTTACTGTTTTTTTCTTGGTTTCTTTTGGCTCGTCAACTTTGACTTCTATTGCTACATTTCTGTCTAAAAAATTTTGTCCAATAATCTTTAGCCATTCTTTATCGCAATCAATAATTTCATTGTTTTGATAAATTCTAGTTGCGTTTCCTGATTCATTACAAGAAGCCTTCATATCTGCTAACATTTTAATTTTCATATAAATCTCCGTTATTCATTACATAATATTATTAAAACACTATCTAATCAATATAAGAGTGAGGAGCAGACAATGAGCAATCAAAACCGCTCCCCACAAACTTATCAGATATTAAGCATCTTCTGAATCAATAGGATTACCCAATACAGCCTGAACACTTATTGGTGTTCCTGTACTATGAGTTCCTGTTGCGTCAATCTTAACTCTTACATATCTGTTACCACCGATATAACCAATTTGGCTAGTCTGTGGTGTTTCACCGTTAGCATCTAATGTTAAAAAGATACCAGAACTATCAACACTTCCTTCTGTTACTGCTGTTGAGCTAGTAACGGCTGAAAATGTAGAATCGTCTGTAGAATCTTGCAGTATAAAGTCAAACTTCACACTACTTGATAATGTATCTCCTTCAATACCAGAGTTAACTATGAACATTACTGACTCAAAACCAATCGTATCTACAGTAGTTCCATTTGCGTCTGCTGTAAATATTTTTGCGTCTTGGCAAGTAACTGACTTAGTTCTATTTGCAATATCTCTCATAATAAACCCCCGTTATGCAGAAATGTTTTGTAGTCTAATAGCTTCCGCTAGAACTACAGCACCGCCAACTCTTCGTCTGGCGACATAACGAATATTTCCACTTGTTGCTTGTGAGTATGGATCTCTCATTACTGAAAGATTAACTCGGTCAACAATAGTGTATGCTCTTGAGAAATCTCCATAAGCTATTGGTTTAGCTGACCCACCAACATCTGGCATATCTTCAGCTAAAATATATGGCTTACCTAAGATAGTTGCTGGAGTTCCACCAACATAACTCATAGCATTAACAAATATTTTTTGACCTTCAGTATCTTCTAACTTTAACACATCAGCAAAAGTTGCTCGATTCATCACAAAAGTTGCGTTTGCCATATAGTCAGACTTGATAGCCATTGTAAGATCAACAAGACCATTTGCAGTCAAAGCTGTACCACTTCCAGAGTTGGTTGTGCCAACACCAGCCGTAGTATCTGTGAAACCTTGTGGTCTACCTACAGAGTTTCCAGAAACAAATGCAGTACCTTCAGCTTTCGCAAACTGTGTACCAAATTCTTCTGACATTTCTGCTTCTAAATCAAAAGCACTATCTTCCAACATAGCCTGACTAATATCAACTAACGCATATAATTCGTGAGCGTCAATTTGCATAAGACCTGTTGTGTAGCCTGTTGTTTCAGAACGTGTACCTGTTTCAGCAACAAACGTAGCAGAGAATTGACCTGTTCTTTTAGGAATCTCGATACCTCTGTTTGATGTAGTTCTAACTCTAGCAATAGAACGAATTGGTGAAATTTCAGTTACGCCTTTGATTAAATCAGCAACGTATTCTGCTGGAGCATAAAAACCACCTAATGTATCGTCAGATTCATAAAGTGCTTTTTTCTCAACTTCGTCAACTTCCCCTTTTCTTAACCAATCGCCAAATGCTTTCATTTGAATATCAACATCTTTTGATTCGCCTGTGTTTGGTCTAGCAATAACTGTTTCTAAGTTATCTAGCTTCACCTGTGCTTCTGCTAAGTTCTTTTCTTGAATCTCAATAGCTTGTTTGGTTTCTGCCATTTTAGAAATGTCATCAGCCATTTTATCAACTTTTTCTTCAAGTAGAGGATCAGCAGAGCCTTTCTTTTCAATCTCGTCTAGACGTTTTGAGTTCTCGCTTTTGAAATCTTCAAAAGTAGAGTTCAAATTGTCTATTACAGATTTGATTTCATCACTCATAATAAACTCCGTTAATGTTTAATTGTATGTATTAAGTGTTTTAGACTATTGACAACATCTCGCTGTTCATTCAATTCTGGATTAAATGATTTATATAGTACATTGGCACTTTGTTTTGCAGTAGAACTAGACATTAAGCCGACATCTCGAAGGTAATGTTCTATCTCTCTTACATTCATTTCAGCTAATTTTACTTTGGTAATCTTAGCTTTTGGATTCATTGGAAACGTAACCATTGATATTTCCATTAAATCTAAATTAGTAATTGTTCTTTTCTTTAACTTGTCGCTGTATTTGTAGTCATCTGGCTTTAGTTTATAGCCAATGCTCATGCTATCTAACGCACCCATCTTCATCAGCTCAAATACTTCTTTGCCTTTCTGTGTACCCATAGCAAGTCTGCCTTTAATTTTTAATCCTCGTTTATCTTCTTCTAGAGAATCAATTACACCAATCGGCTCATCAGTCTTATGTTGATATAAAAGTTTTATTTGGCGTGGTTTCTTATCGTAGATTGATTTAGCAAATGCGCCTTGTTTGATGACATCATTACCTAAATCTTTGTTGTTGAATACTGAAGCATAGCCTTCAAAGCTCCCATCATCATCTGTGTCTAAATCTTTATAATCACATTCTAAATCAAGAACATCATTAACCACTTCTATAAGTTCTTCGGACATATGTAAAATTCCTTGTCAAGTAAAAGTTATTATATGATAACAATACAATAGCCTTTAATACAAGGAAAAAAAGTGGGTTTTTACACCCACAAGAAGTAGCAAGTTTTTGTTTATTGCAACGTGTTGTTGGTTGTCATCAATCTTTCTGACAATGATTTATTAATAAATCTAATTTCTTCTTCTGGCAAATTATCCATTAGAGTTCCTCTAGTAAAATCTGCAACTATGTAATCTATATATTTTAAAATACCATAATCAGCTTGGCTTTTAAATTCATTATAATTGACAACCACGTTTTCAGTACTGGTTAGCCTTATCATAAAAAAACGATATAGCTGACTGCAACTGACAATACATGGCTTAAAATATTTGTAGTCTTCATAAATTTTATCGCCATCTACCGTATTAAACGTAGACAATGCTCGGATCATGTCATCTACTGCATTATCCAGCACTAAACCTTTCGCTATAAATTCAACATCTTTGTTACTCATAATATTAAGCTCCTATTAATAAAATTAAATAACATGTAGTCAGGATTAATGCAAATATAATTATACTTGCCACTATTTCCCAGCCTGTAAGATATTCACCATTTAATCTGTCTTGTTCGTTCATTTTCTTGCTCCTATTTAAGTTTTTATATAAGTTGTTATCAACCTGTAACAACACTATAATATAATTTAATTATAATGTAAATAAATTATAGTATTTATTTTAAGGTGTAAGTAATTGATTTATATAAAGATTATAAATTATTTTAAATTATTTCATCTTCTGAATCATAATATAAGGTAAAACAACGACAATTGATGACATTTAAAGCACCACCATTTATGTCGCCTGTATAGTTCATTCTTTTTTCTATGAATCCACCCCCAGCAATCGGTGTCATTACTTTAAACATTTCATCTCTGCTAACTGTTGTGCCATTC